>Ga0209635_10003166_pt1 | contig 12781 bp, 7 predicted proteins | sample DeeMarSWOR230_32_FD_187463 | JGI IMG/M metagenome (GOLD analysis project Ga0209635, IMG submission 187463) | Marine sediment microbial communities from White Oak River estuary, North Carolina - WOR-2-30_32 (SPAdes) (version 2) | ecosystem: Environmental > Aquatic > Marine > Intertidal zone >...
GAACAACGAATACGAGCAGTGGGACGAGGACCACGTCAACCTCAGGCTGCACGTGAAGATGGAGCGGGCGACTGACGCGGTGCTGGCCAAGCAGAAGGAGATCAACGAATCGCTCGACGAGCTGCAAGCTGAGCGCAAGAAGCGCGGATTGCAGGGCGAGCCGCTCCAGCCGGTCGACCTGCGAATGGCTGCCTACGTGCTGGCTATCACCCGGGTGGCGCGGGTGACCCTGGAGAGAGGCATCTGGCCGTAATCACCGCGACCTGGCGGGGGTCGGCAGCTGCCGGCCTCCGCCGCTCCTGCCGACCGCGCCCCCCATCCCGCTCATTCACCCGACGAAGCCAACCGCACGTAACCTCCGTGCAGCAGAGCGGCGCCAGCGTAGGCCGCGGCCGCTGCCAGGAACAGCGTCCGAGAGCCGGCTTCCAGCGCGATCAGCGCCGCGAGCGGCGTGGCCACCACCGAGCTGAAGCCGTTCGCCGCCCAAGCCCAGGCCAGCGATCCGGTGTCCACACCGGCGAGCGAGCGAAGCCCGAGTGGGAAGGGCATCCCCATCAGGAACGCAAGCGGCGCGAGGACCGAGAGGGCGGCCGCAGCTCGTAACGCCAGCTGGGTCGGTTGCAAGAGATGAATCAACCCGAGCAGCAGGCCCCCGTATACCACCAGCATCCCCGCCAGCATCGCCCCGACGATCCAACCGCGAGTCGCCGGCTGCCGGTCCGACCAGGCGCTGCCCGCACCCGAGCAGATGAGGAAAACGCTCAGCACCGCCGCCACTGCATACACAGGGTGGCCCAGCAAGAGGTTGAGTTGCTGGATGGCGGCAACCTCGGCCGCCAGGTAGGCGAGCCCGATCGCCGAGAAGTAACCGACCAGGCGCAGCCAACTCCTGCTCCCCGCTCCTCGGGCGCGCAGCGCTGCAGGAACGAGCATGAGCAAGGCAGCCAGAATCACGCTCTGCACCAGGGTGGCCAGCAGAGCGAGGTAGCCCCACTCGGCAAACGGCAACCAGCTGCCACGGCTCCCGGCGAGGAGACTCCTCAGCGCGCCGGCCCGCAGGAAGTGGTGCGGATAAGGCCGCGCATCGTCGGCGACCGCGACATCGAACGGATAGGCCGCCGCGAAGTGGGCGGCGCTATCTGGCCCCGCGACCGCCGCAGCTGCAGCGCGGAAGAGCATGGGCTCGTCCAGGACGTTGAAAGCCGTGCCGGGTACGACGATGCCAGGATACCAGTCGAGGTCGAAGCGGCGCGCCCTCGCCCAAGCGGCCAACAGCTGGACATCCTGATCGCTGAATCCGGACGGCTTGACCAGCACGGTCCCCGTGGCCCAGCTCCGCGCCACGATCAGCCCGCGTGCCACCGCCCCTGGCGCATGCCGCCTCAACGCCTCCGCCGCCGTGAGTATGACGCGCAGGTTCTCGCGCGGCGGCACCGTGAGCCAGCGCGTGATCGCCAGCACACCGTCGTCGCTCAGCCGCTCGAGATAGCTGACGTAGGCTTCCGCCGTGTGGAGGAAATCCTCGTTCAGGGCGTGCACGCCTGCCGCCGAGGTGCCGAAGGCACGGCCGGCACCCACGCTGATGAGGTCGAAACGCTCTCGCGAGCGCGCGACGTAGCTGCGAGCGTCGCCGATCACCCACTCGACCCGGCTTAGCTCCGACGACACCACCGGGCTGTCCAACCACCCACCCAGCCGGACCAGTTGGGGGTCGAGCTCCAGTGCCTTCACCCGCTGCGCGCCGTGCGCCAGCGCGTTCCACACTTCCAGGCCGCCGCCTGCCCCAACGACCAGCACCGCGCCTCGGTCATCGAGGCTGTAAGGCAAAGCCGATGGCAGCCAATCGAGGATCGCCAGTGCCGCATCCTCCCCACTCCAATCACTGACCGCGCCGGCGATCTCGGCGTCAACAAAGAGCGCCGTTTGCCTGGGGAACGCACCCGCATAGGCCAGCGAGAGCCCTGGGGCGTGCCGGAAGGCCGAGGCCTCCACGGCAACGACCCAGCCCAGCGGGCTCGTGCCCTCCGCGATGCGCCGCGCATCCGGGAACGCCTCGACCTGAGGTAGGCCCTTGTACGGCGTGATATCCAACCGCCACGGCGGTCGCACGAACACGACAATGCCCAGCAGGAGCGTCGCCCAGGCACAGCCCTTCACCACCGTCCTTCTGGTCGTCGCGACGGGGGCCGCGCTCACGGCGCCCAGCGAGGCTACGAGTGCCGGCACCGCCAGGGCCCGCACGGGGAACACCAGCCAGAGGACCGCGACCGCCAGCGCCGCGCCCAGTCCCGCGCCCAGAAAGCTCGCTCCGTAGATCCAGCCGGTGCGCTGCGGCTCCAGCGTGAGGGCGAGCAGGACGGCTAGCGCCCCGACCCCGAACGGAAGGGCGAGCAGCAGGTAGACCAGCGCCAGCCGAGGCCACTGTCCGGCGTCCCAGGGCAGCTGTGTCGCATCGAGGGGGACCTGGTGAACCAGAAGCGCGCTGGCCACCAGCGCGACCGGCGTCAACATGGCAGCCCAGACGAACCAGCGTGCCGCCTGGGCCGGCTGCGGACGCGCCAGCGCCACCAGCGTGCCGCTGGCGCCAAAGCCCAGCATGGCGACGCCAATCGCCATGTAGGCGAAGTGGTAGAACTGCTCGATGGCGAAGACGCGAACGAGGAGGATCTCGTAGGCTAACGTGCTGGCCGAAAGGAACGTGACGGCCAGGGGTCGAGCGTAGCGCGTCACACGAGTCAGCGCAGGCCCTTCAACATCGGCACGAATCGCACGGGCAGCAGGTTATGTGTGCGCACATCGCCCGCCGCATCCTTCCCCACCAGGATGAGGTTCTGAACGCCATAGACGCTCCCCACAGGTATCACCATCCGGCCGCCCGGCCTCAACTGCTCCACCAGCGCGGGCGGGATGTATCCTGCCGCAGCCGTAACGATGATCGCATCGAAGGGCGCGACCTCGCTCCAACCGAAGTGACCATCGGCGTGACGCACCGTGACGTTGGCGAAACCCAGCCGCTCGAGCCGCTGGCGGGCGCTCGTTGCCAACGCCTCGAAGATCTCCATCGTGTAGACCTCACAGCCGATCTTCGCCAACACCGCCGCCTGATATCCCGAGCCGGTTCCCACCTCGAGCACCTTCATGCCGGGCTCCGGCTTCAGGGTCTCCGTCATGTACGCCACGATGTACGGCTGTGAGATCGTCTGGCCGTAGCCGATCGGTAACGGGTGATCCCCGTAGGCGCGCCGCCGATAGCCCTCCGGGACAAACTCATGGCGCGGGACCGAACGCATGGCCGCGAGCGTCGCCGCGTCCGCGACACCGTAGCCCTCGATCAGCCGCACCATGGCGAGGCGTTCTCGCTCGTACGGGTCACTCGCGGACCGCTCGCGCTCCTGTGCCCCGACGCAACCCGCCGATCCGAGATAAAGCGCGAGAACGAGTATTCCTGCTCGTCGATGCTTCATGAACGACACCCTCAGTGACGTCCCCAGACCCCAGGAACTTCCTGCACCACCGAACCCGCAGTCAAGGCCGGGCGCGCCACCCATCACATCCCGCGAACCTGCTTCTCCAGCTCAGCGGCCAGAAGGCGTCGCGGGGATTCCGACTCCAGCTCGCTGTAGTACTCGCCCCGATCGATCAGTTCGCCGAGGAGCACCAAACCGATCATGTAGCCGCGCAGACCCGTCGCGTCGATCAGCCAGAGACCCAGCGGTGTCAACAAGCCGAGACCCAGGCGCGCAACAATGAGGATCGGCCGGACAGGCCGTCCACGCGAGGCGAAATCGAGCTTCCTGAGGGCGTAGAGCGCCAGCTTGCCGAAGCCGAAGACCGCGGCCAGCCACGCCGTGCCGCTGAACACCGCAGTCAGGAAGAAGCCCGTCCACAACACGCTGGCACTGTGCCGGTAGACGGGGCCGGAGCGCTTCAGCACGCTGTAGACCTGATCCGCACACAGGAGTGCCGAGAAGCCGACCAGCGTTGTGAGCGCGCCGAGCGCCGGCACTTCCGGAGCCAGCCACAGGTAGAGCATGGCCAGCGCGACGAACGCTGAGACCGTCACGATCTCTCGGCTCAACCACGATCCCCGCACGTTCAGCACGATCCGATAGGCCCGCCGTACCTTGCGCAGGTGCAGCGCGCCGAGCCCCAGCGTAAGGACAACCGCGTCAACAAACAACACGGGGTTGACCGACAACGCGCCGGCTACGGTGCTCGCGACGAGCGCGACCAGTGTTGCGGCCAGAGAGGTGAATGCCAACAGGGGCCATTCCGAGCGCAGCGACATCCTGGGCGCTCGCGAGTCGGCCGCTACCACAACAGGACTGGCCAGCTCGGGGGCCGTGAGCTCAGGGCGGAGCCGGTCGGCCCGCAGCGGGGTGACGCGCACCCGCGGCCCCAGGTCCGGCTCGGGGAAGCCAGCGACCTCAGCCAGCGGTTCGGCCTCGGGAACCTCCCCGAAGTCGAGCGCCCCCGTCGGGCAGAGCGCCGTGCACGCCGGCCTGAGCCCTTCATTCAACCGGTGGACGCAGAGGGTGCACTTCGTCATCACGCCGCGCGCACGGTCGAGCACTGGCGCATCGTAGGGGCAGGCCCAGGCGCAATAGCCGCAGCCGATACACTTCCTCTCATCGAGCAGGACGGCGCCCGTCACCGCGTCCCGGGCGAAAGCCAGAGCCGGACAGGCGAACATGCATACGGGTTCGGCACAGTGGTAGCAAGCGAGGGAGAGGTGGTAAACAGGAGCAGCGGGATGACGACGCGGGTTGAAGGTCTCGACGCGCCGCCAGCTGAAGTCCGGTCTCAGCTCATTCTCGATGGTACAGGCTAGCCGACAGGCATCGCAGCCAGTGCAGCGGTTCATGTCGAAGAGGAAGCCGTCAGGCATCCCTCACCGCCTCCACCTGGACCCGCACATCATGGAAGGCCGCGCCGTACCCCATGTCGGTCTCGCGAGCGGCGGAACAGAAGTTGACCGTCCCACCCTCGCTGATCCACCAGCCGTTGGTCACGCACACACAGCCTGCCTTGAGTCCGTTGTCGAGCCGCGACTCCAACTCGAGCTCCCCCCGATCGTTGAACACCCGCACCCATTCGCCGTCTCCGATGCGCCGCTTCGCCGCATCATCGGGATGCACGTACAACAGTGGCTCGTCGCCCAACTGGCGGATCATCATCAGATTGTTGAATTGCGAATGGATGCGGTTCTTGGTGTTCGGGGTCAGCAGGTAGAGCGGGTAGAGGTCAGGATCCGGGACGCCGCGCCGCACGGACTCCACCGGCTCCCTGTACAGCGGCAGCAGGTCGACGCCCCAGCGCTCGGCCGCCTCACGCGATTCCAGCTCGATCTTGCCCGACGGCGTGGGGAACCGGAAGTGGGAGAAAGCCACCTCCTCCTGCCCGGGCGCCAGCTGCGGGCCCTCCCGCAGACGGTCCAGCGTCAACTCGGGAAACGGCTCCAGCGCCTTCTCCAGATACGCTTCGACCTCGGCGTCGGACACCGGAAAGGCCTGCGGGTCATCCGCTCGCGCGAGTCCCAACCTCTGCGCCAGCAGCCTGTAGATCTCCGATTCCGGCTTCACTTCGCCGGGCGGCTCGATCACCTTCTGCTTCAGCTGGATGTAGGAGTGCCAGTAGGCGCCGATCACGTCCGATTGCTCGAACATCGTCTTGGCGGGCAGCACGATGTCCGCTTCGCGCGCCGTGTCGGTAAGAAACTGGTCCACCACCACTCGGAAGTCGAGGGCGCGGAATGCTTCGAGCACCGTATTCGTCTGCGGATTCTGGGTGATCGGGTTGCCCCGTTCTACCCAGGCCATACGCAGCGGCGGATCCTGTGTCTCGAGCATCGCCGGGCCCAGGCGCGCCGTCGAGATCGACACCCGCACAACACCATCGGGCTTCTGCGGCGGGTAGAATGCGACCGGGTCGCGCAGCGCGTCGAAGATGTGGGTCTGCAGGTTCGCGTAGACCCAGCCCGCGCCTGGCTTCCCGATGTTACCCGTGATGGCGAGCAGGGCGAGCATCGCCCGCATGGTCTGCCCGCTGTTGGTGAAGCGCTGCATACCGTAGCCCGGGCTGATCGTCACAGGCGCGATCGTTCCGAAGTACTCCGCCAGCCGCTGGATGTAGCGCACCGGCACCTCGCTGATCTGCGCAGCGCGCTCGGGCGTGAATTCGTCCACCACAGCGGCGAAGCCCGGGAACCCGAGCACGTGCCGCTCGATGAAGTCGTGATCGACCTGATCCGCCTTGATCAACAGGTGGGCCACGGCAAGCGCCAGCGCACCATCGCTGCCCGGTCGCGGCTGGATCAGCAAGGTGGCCCGCTCCGCTGATTCGGTGCGCCGCGGGTCGATGACAACGAGCTTCGCTCCCGCATCCAGCGCCTGATCGATGAAGACCATCTGATGGATATTGGTCTCCGCGGCGTTCTTGCCCCAGAGCACGATCAGTCTCGCGTTCGCGATATCCCAGGGCGCACTGTGTTTGTTGTCGCCGAGGGTGAGGCGGGTGGCCTCCAGTCCCGCCGGCCAGCAGAGGTCCCCGTAGGTTGTCGTGCAGCCGCCGTAGAGACGCCAGAATCTCATCCCCACCGCGTTCAACAAGCCCTTGGTACCGCTGGCTTGACAGTAGAGGACGCTCTGGGGGCCGGGATCCGCCCGCAGTCCGGTCAACTTCTCAGCGATGACGCCCAGTGCGTCGTCCCAAGAGATCCGCTCGAACGTCCCGCTCTCTGGGTCACGTCTCAGTGGGTGCAGGACACGGTCCGGCGAGTAGACGCGCTCGATGTAACTCAGGCCCTTGAGACAGACGCCACCCGCGGTGGCCGCGTTCCCCGCGTGCGGCTCGATGCGCCGGATACGACCATCCTCCACCTCTACCCTCATGGCGCAGGTGCTGTAGCAGTTGCGTGGGCAGGCTGTGGTGTAAACTTTCATCTCGCCACCGGCGTCAGCCGCAATCCCCGAGGCTGCGGTCGCCCAGCATAGGCCAGCCAGCCGACGTCCGTCAACCGGAGAGGGGTCATGAGTGCCAACATTATTACCTTAACCCGAATCATTCTGGCCGTTGTGACCCTAGTGATGCTCCAGATGAGTTTCTACTTTCGGGTTGCTGCCGTTCTAACCACCATCTTGGTTTTCTATATGGATTCCCTTGATGGATACATCGCCCGAAAGCTAGGAGTGGCCAGCGATTTCGGCGCTCTTTTCGACATCACCGGTGACCGAATTGTCGAGCACGTCTACTGGATCTTCTTTGCCGCTGCAGGCATGGTCACCATCTGGGTACCCATCGTAATCATCAGCCGGAGTTTCTTGGTTGATACTGTCCGGAGTGTCGCTTTCAGCAAAGAAGGAAAAACTCCGTTTGGCGAGAAGAGCATGATGCGTTCACCCTTCACTCTCTTTCTCACCTCGAGCAGGTTCATGCGTGGCTCCTACGGCTTCTTCAAAGTCTTCACCTTTGTTCTCTTGGGTGGTATTCTCGTGCTTCAGGCTCGATCGGAGCTGATAAACCAACATCTACCACCCGGCTTCTTGCCCAAGTTGGCACTGCTCACGAACATGTGTGTCTGGATCACGGTAGCCCTCTGTTTGATCCGTGGCTTACCGATTTTGTGGGACGGAAGATACTATCTCCTCGACAAATCCTTCCCGAGGGAACTCAAGGACGCAGGTTAGGCTGTGGCTCGCTGGGCTCGCTCCTATCCGCTCCCGGCGAAGACTCGGTCGAGGACCCGGCCCTCACAGTTGCCGGGCCGGATTGCCTGCTTTCCTCTACCCTTTCGCCAACTGCCGCAGCACGTAGTGGAGGATCCCGCCGTGGCGGTAGTACTCGAATTCCTGCGGCGTGTCGATGCGCACGGCGGCGTTGAACCTGACCTTCGAGCCATCGGGCTTCCTGGCTACCACCTTGACTTCACGCTTACCCTCCGGGCTCTCGATCTCGAAGGTCTCCTCGCCGCTGAGGCCGAGCGACTCGGCGGTCACGCCGTCCGGGAACTGCAAGGGCAGCACGCCCATGCCGATCAGGTTGCTGCGATGGATGCGCTCGAAGCTCTCGGCGATCACCGCCCGGATGCCCAGCAAGCGCGTGCCCTTTGCGGCCCAGTCACGGGACGAGCCGGATCCGTACTCCTTGCCGGCCAGCCCTACGAGGGACGTGCCCTCGTCCTGGTAGCGCATCGCGGCGTCGTAGATGGACATCTGCTGCCCGCTGGTCAGGTGACGCGTGAACCCGCCTTCGACGCCCGGCACCAGCTTGTTGCGCAGGCGCACGTTGGCGAAGGTGCCGCGCATCATCACCTCGTGATTGCCGCGCCGTGAGCCGTAGGTGTTGAAGTCGGGCGGCTCCACGCCGTGCTCGATCAGGTATCGCCCGGCGGGACTGTCCTTCTTGATCGATCCGGCGGGCGAGATGTGGTCCGTGGTGACCGAGTCGCCCAGGTAGACCAGCACCCTCGCTGCCTTGATCGGCTCGACCGGCGGAGCCGCCGCGGTCAGCCGCTCGAAGAAGGGTGGGTGCCTGACATAGGTGGATTCGGAGTCCCACTCATAGAGGTCGCCGCTGGGAACCGGCATCGCCTTCCACTGTTCGCTGCCTTCGAACACGCCGGCATACGAGGTACGGAACATCTCCGACTGGAGTGCGCGGCCGACGGCTTCCTGCACTTCCTGACGTGTTGGCCAGATATCCTTGAGATACACCGGCTCGCCATCCTTGCCGGTACCGAGCGGCTCGCTGTACAGGTCGATGTCCATCCGGCCCGCCAATGCGTAGGCGACGACCAGTGGCGGCGAGGCGAGGTAATTGGCCCGCACTTCCGCGTGCACGCGTCCCTCGAAGTTCCGGTTGCTCGAGACCACCGCCACCGCCACCAGCTTGCCCTTATCGATCCCATCCGAGACGGCGGGATGGAGCGGCCCGCTGTTGCCGATGCAGGTGGCGCAGCCGTATCCGACCAGGTTGAAACCGAGCTTCTCCAGATACGGCATCAACTCCGCTTTCTCGAGATAATCGGTCACGACCTTCGAGCCGGGCGCCAGGCTCGTCTTGACCCACGGCTTCGTCGAAAGCCCCCGCTCGACCGCCCTCTTCGCGATGAGCCCGGCCGCCATCATCACCGATGGGTTGGAGGTGTTCGTGCAGCTCGTGATCGCTGCGATCACCACCGACCCGTGACTCAGCTGGAACTCGTCGCCGTTCATCGACACGGGAACCACCGAATCGGCGATGAGCTTATCAGCGTCCTCGCCACCTGCAGCACCAGTCCCCGGTGCCACCAGCGTCGTCAACGACTGCTTGAAGCCATCCTTGGCCTGAGAGAGCCGCACACGGTCGTGCGGGCGCCGCGGGCCCGCGAGGCTCGGCTCCACCGTGCCGAGATCGAGGCTGAGTGTGTCCGTGTACTCCGCCCGTGGAGTCGAGGCTGTGTGGAAGAGGCCCTGCTCCTTCATGTAGGCCTCGACAAGCGCGACCTGCTCATCGCTGCGGCCCGTGAACCGCAGGTAGCTGAGCGACTCCTCATCCACAGGGAAGATCGCGCTCGTACAACCCATCTCCGGCGACATGTTGCTGATCGTCGCGCGATCGGCCAGCGGCAGTTTGGCCAGCCCCGCGCCGTAGAATTCCACGAATTTCCCCACCACTTTCTTGGCGCGGAGCATCTGCGTGACCGTGAGAACGAGATCCGTCGCCGTTGCCCCTTCGGCGAGCTCGCCGGTGAGCTCGAAGCCGATGACCTGAGGGATGAGCATGCTAATCGGCTGGCCTAGCATGGCGGCCTCGGCCTCGATACCGCCTACGCCCCAGCCGAGCACGCCGATCCCGTTGATCATCGTCGTATGCGAGTCGGTGCCGACCAGCGTGTCCGGATAGGCCCAGCCATCGCCATCGGTCATCACGACGCGGGCCAGGTACTCCAGGTTCACCTGGTGGACGATACCTGTCGCGGGCGGCACCACACGGAAGTTCTCGAACGCTTGCTGCCCCCAACGCAGGAACGTGTAGCGCTCGCGGTTCCGCTCGAACTCACGCTCGACGTTGTAGAGAAACGCGTCTGCCGTTCCATACCGATCCACCTGCACCGAGTGATCGATCACCAGCTCCGCCGGTTGTAACGGGTTGATCTTGGTCGGATCACCCCCCAGCTCACGGAGCGCCCCGCGCATGGCTGCCAGATCGACCACCGCCGGCACACCAGTGAAGTCCTGCAAGAGGACGCGGGCTGGGCGGAAGGCGATCTCGGTGGACGGCTCCGCTGTCGGCTGCCACCTGGCCAGGGCCTCGATGTCTGCGGCTTTGACGGTGTTACCGTCCTCGTGGCGAAGCAGGTTCTCGAGCAGGATCTTGAGTGCATACGGGAGACGCCCCACCGCCAGCCCTGCCTTCTCCAGCGCTTCCAGCCTGGCGACGCGCAGCGTTCGACCTCCCACCGAAAGTGTCCCGTGAACCGCAAAGGTATCGGCCATGATCGACAGCTCCTCGACTCACATCAGTCGGTCCGGTCAGATGGTTGGGGGTGATAACGGGTACTGTCGTACCCGCGCTCGCTTTCGTCAATGCCTCCGGTCAGTAACCCTTCGCCAAACCTTCCCCGCGCGGATCGGCAGCCCCTGTGAAGCGGACCGGAGTTCCGGCCGCGTCGTACGCGATCGTCAGCCCGTGCGCGTTCCCGAGGCCGCCCACCGCTCGAACGTTATGCCCGAGCGACCGCAGGTCCCGGCGCACCGCTTCGGGAATCCGGCGCTCGACGGCGATGATGTCGGGCTCGATGAAGCTTATCCGACCCGCTGCGAGTGCCTCCTGTATGTTCATGTCGAAATCGATCATGTTCATCAGCATCTGCGGCACAGTCTGACCGATCGTGTGCCCGCCCGGCGTCCCAAGCGCGATCCACGGCCTCCCGTCGCGCATCACGATGACCGGCACATCGCCCGAGAGCTTGCGACGGCCCGCGTGCGCGTCCATCGGGTTGCCTTTGGGCTCGAACGTGCAATACGCCAGCGAGTTATTCAGCCATACACCGGTCCCCTCGGGCATGATCCGGCTGCCGAACAGATTGCCCAGCGTCTGTGTCGCGGACACGACGTTGCCCCAACGGTCCGCGACCACGAAGTGCGTGGTGTGGTCATCGCCGCCGCTGAAGCTCGTCGGTGGCTCGAACGGTGTGGCGCGATCCGGATCGATCCGGGCGACTTGCTCCTGCCAGTACGCCTCCGACAGCAACATGTCCAGGGGCGGCGGTTGGACGTCGGGGTCACCCGCGTACTTGAGGCGGGTCCAGAAGGCATGCTTCGTCACCTCGGCGTAGCGGTGGAGATAGGCGGCCGTGTTGTGGCCGAGGGAGGTAGGCTCGAACCGGCTCATCATGCCGAGTCGCACCAAAGCCGGGAACGCGTTGGCCGGTGGAGAGGCCGTGAGAACCTCATAGCCACGATAGTCGATACGGATCGGCTCCCACCATTCAGCCCGGTTGTCGGCCAGATCCTGTAGCGTGAGGAAGCCGCCCGCCTCGCGCATCGCCGCGTCGATCGCCTGGCCCAGCTCGCCGCCGTGCACTACGCGAGCGCCACTCTCCGCGATCAGGCGAAACGATCGAGCCAGGTCCTTCTGCACCAGTCGCTCACCGGCACGCAGCGGGCGGCCACTTACGCCGTAGAAGCGTTTCGCGTGATCCGGGAACTCATCGAACGCACCTGCGATCATCGAGGCGGTCCCCTCACTCACCACGAATCCCGTGTCCGCAAGTGTGATGGCCGCCTTCAACAGCTCCGGCCATTCCAGCGCGCCGTACTCCCGGTGCATCGCTTCCCAGGCGTTGACGTTGCCTGGCGTCGATACCGCCTTGGCACCCCGCCGGTTCTCCAGGTAGTTCGGGGTCGGCGGACGGTAGACGTCCGAGTTCACCGCGGCCGGGATCCTGCCGCTCGGGTTCAGGAAGCGCGCTTTGCCCGCCCGCGCGTCGTAGACCAGGATGGTGCCGTAGCCCCCGATGCCTGACATCATCGGCTCCACGACGTTCAACGCCGCAGCGATGGCCACCGCGGCGTCGAAGGCGTTACCGCCCGCTCGCAGGATCTCGAGCCCTACCTCGGTGGCGAGTGGATGCGCGGTGCTAGCCATGCCCGAGATGCCGACCGCCGGTTGCTGCTCGGCAGCTGGGGAGTCGCCGGCCTGTTGAGCAGCGCAGGGCAACAGCCCGGTGCCCGGCAGAACAGTTCCTGCGATCAACACTAATGCAGTCCGTCTCATCTCCGACCTCCTGCGTGTGGACACGTCGGTGGATGATTACCGTACGACGCGCAAACAGGCGCGGGCGACCTGGAAGGCCGCCCGCACTGCGCCCTGCCGCTCAATAGCCTGCGTGCGCGCTGCTGCGCACGCGCACGAGCGAGGCTACTGCGCGTATTAGTGCTCGGCGTGCTTCCCCCGAAGCTCCTCAGCCATCGCCTTGATCTCCGTGAGATCCCGCTGCATCTCGCTCCAGCCGTACCAGAAGGCATAGTCCGGATTGGCATGGAACGTTCCCTGGAAAGTCCGCATGCGATGCTCCAGGTGCATCACAAATAGCCTCTGCTCGATGGGCGTCGGCGCGTCCTGGAAGGTGAGGAGATCGGGATAGGCATACGAGTAGTACTCCGGGTTCTCGAGGACGCCGTCCTGGTAGAGCCCAGAGACCACCCGGATGGCCTCCGCCAGCAGATGGTCCGCCTCCCTGATCATCTCGTCGCCTTTCTCCAGCTCCGCCCTGGCGAAGTTCTCCGAGTGGCAATCG
>Ga0209635_10003170_pt1 | contig 12769 bp, 14 predicted proteins | sample DeeMarSWOR230_32_FD_187463 | JGI IMG/M metagenome (GOLD analysis project Ga0209635, IMG submission 187463) | Marine sediment microbial communities from White Oak River estuary, North Carolina - WOR-2-30_32 (SPAdes) (version 2) | ecosystem: Environmental > Aquatic > Marine > Intertidal zone >...
GGTTCTCGCGGGTGTTCTTAGGGATGCAGGTCATTCGATAGTGCGAAATCGCGATAGCGCCGAGCTTTTGATCTACAACACATGTGCTGTCAAGGCCCCTACAGAAGATCGGGCTATTAGCCTGCTCAAGAGAGTACCTAAGAAGAAAAAGCTCATAGTGGCAGGATGCCTGCCGCTCGTGAACTTCGAAAGACTGAGAAGAGAGGTTCGTTTTGATGGAGTTGTAGGTCCTGCCTTCGGGGAGGGGATCGTTGAGGTTGTCAGAGAAGTTTCTCTAGGTCAAGACGTTAAAAGATTGGAAAATGGTTCGATGAATATGCCTCCTCTAGATTTGCCCCGCGAGCGGGTCAACCCCGCAATTAGCATTATACCCATAAGCTATGGGTGTTTGGGCTCGTGTAGCTACTGCTGCGTGCGCTTTGCTCGAGGGAAGCTGCGAAGCTATGACCCTAGAGAGATCAGGCGCAAAGTTGAACGAGACATGGAAGAAGGTGTTCAGGAATTCTGGCTGACCTCTCAAGACACTGCATGCTATGGAAAAGATATCGGAACCAACCTAGCATGTCTGATGAAGGAAATCCCTGATATCAACGGAGACTTTCTTGTGAGGATTGGAATGATGACACCCAACAATCTTCTTAGCATCCTTGATGAGGTCGTGGAGGCGTTTCGAAGCGAAAGGTTCTTCAAGTTTCTACATCTCCCCGTGCAAAGCGGCAATGAAAATGTTCTTAGAAAGATGAATCGCACTTATTCAGTAAACGATTTCACCATGATTGTCAACAGCTTCAGAACATTGTTCCCACGATTAACATTTGCAACAGACGTAATTGTCGGCTTTCCAGGCGAGACTAAAGAGGCTTTTGGGGACACTTGGGAACTTGTCAAGAATATCCAGCCGGACATAGTGAACGTGTCAAAATTCTTTTCAAGGCCTAAGGTTCCTGCGGAAGGTTTGGGGCAGCGAGTCTTGCCTTCAGAATTGAAGCGCAGGACCCGACTGCTGGCAGGTTTGGTTCGTCGTATTGCCTTGGAGCGAAATGCTGATTGGGTTGGGTGGGATGGAACAGTTTTCGTTGATGAAATGGGAAATCGTGACTCGTTCGTCGGGCGGAATTTCGCGTACAAGCCAGTAGTGATAGAGGATATTGATGAAAGGAGCTTGCTGGGACAACTTGTCCATGTGAAGATTATTGAAGGCTTTCAGTCGCATCTGCTTGGCGTAGTCGTGTAAATCTCTTGTCAAGCTCTCTGATACTCTTCTCCTGCTGGGTCGCTTCTTCCTTCTGTCGGCTGAAGAAGGTTTAAATATTCTCATATAGCTATAACAAATATAGCCGGACTCGAGAAAGGGGTTTAGGTTCTGGTTCAAACAATCATTGAGGCAAAATCATCGCACAGAGGGCGACTAGAGATTATAGCAGACATTCTTGCCTCTGCTTGCGATGGGGTCAAAAAGACGTCTATTATGTATAGATGCAACCTCAGTTTTAGACAGCTTGAAATTTACTTGGGTTTCCTTCTGCGTAAAGGACTCTTAAAAGCGTTCGTCAGGAAAGAGAGCTCAGAGCATCCCCTATTCGCGACTACGAAAAAGGGGATAGATTTTCTAAGGGCTTACGGAAACTTGGAAACGATCATGTCTAGCTAGTTTCAAGGCTTTCCGTCTTTTTGAGAAATTCTTCGAAGATTCTCGACAGTCTAGCTTTCTTCTTCTTTCTCTCGAGTTGAAGAAAGGAGTAATTCGCCAGAAAGCCTATTAGTGTCTCTATCTTGAACTCGTGAACATTAATTTGCTGGCTGATGTCACTTAATGTGTGCCACTTGCCATCTTTAAGAATATCAATCACATGTTCGGCGCGATACAATTGTGGACCTATCTACTGATTGGATTCTGTTGGCTTAAATAATTTCTGAGGCTTTTTTTCAGAATATTCTTCTAGAAGGGGACTAAATGCCCCCGTTGTGAATAGCCTTCTATAGTGGTCCATGAATAGTAGGTTTTTTATAAATCTAATGGGCTGATATATGTAATCAGTTATGTCAGAGTAATCAGATTAGAAGTGGGCATAGATGGCTCGGAGAAGTAGAACCGAGGTTGTAGTGGATATTCTTACTGAAGCCCTGCAGGGGGCAAACAAGACTAGGATTATGTATCGCTCCAATCTGAATTTCTTGCGCTTCAACCGTTACCTTTCTGAGATGCTGGAGAATGGCTTGTTGACAGAAGAGAACCATGAGAATGGACGGGTGATATACAGGGTGACTGAGAGTGGCAAGGCTCTGCTGCAAACATTGCGTAAGGCTCAAGAGTTCATGGCCATCTAATCTATTTCAGCATTCCTATAGCAAGCTCCTTCAGTTTCTTGTTGATGCGTACCCCTAGTTCGAGCTCCTTTTCTGTCAGGTTTGTTATTTGGATGTTTTGTATGTCTATGCTTTTCTTTGGTGGCAAGACAATCGTGCCAACCGCCATCCTTTCATGGTCTTCTTTGTTGGAGCTTCTGAGCATGTGTCTCCATTCATGTCTCAGCCTGACTTTGCTTTCGTGGTTCTTGTACTCAACAATATTGGCTTCAGCTAGCACATTTATGAGGGCAACAAGCCTTTCGTTTGGAGTATCTAATCTTTTAGACAGTTTCTTAAGGCTGTACCAAGCTCCGTCTTCAATCGAGTTTAGAAACTGGTCTATGCTCTGCAAAAGCCCACGCGCGATAGGATATTTCGTGTGTTCTAATTTCAGTTTTGGGAATCTTTAGTCTAGTCCTTTGTAGGAAAAGTTCTATGAAGATAGAATCTTGTTCTATACTTTAAGTCCAGAACAATTGAACTGCTATTCTTATAAACTGTGCTTGATGTTCTATTCAGACGCAGCTCATCGGAGGCGTTGTTGGAAGACACCCAGTTTCGGAGAAAGGTGAGCATATGTCTGTGTCCTATCCGCTCCCATCAGGGGGGGATTCTATAGCGAGTGCTGTTGAGTGGAGAGCTTTTGTAGAAGAGCTAAGAAGGCAATGGCGGCTATTATGGAGAGAGCGGATAAATGACAAGGTTAAGGCCGAGGGGATAGCCGGAAAGGATTTCGATTTGCTTTTTGTCAACCGCGGCACGGTGATCGTCGCGACTCGACGGTTCAAGCCTTTAGACTTCAAGCAGATTCTGGATAAGTATGAAACGCCCTATGAGATTAAGATCAAGAAAGAAGTCCCCCATCCTAGTGTTGGGGGTTGGAGGAAATTCGGCAAAGAAATCGCTATCATGCACAGCAAGAAACACAAAACGCGAAGAGCATGGAGCAAAGATAAGCAGAAGGACGGAATGAAAGCGCCGGCGTTGCAGCACACGAAGGGAGGCAGGGGCTGGCTGCACATCAAAGCTAGGTGAGAGAACAAAACCCTTCTCGGATTAGCCCGTATCCTCAGTTTTCTCGCAAGTTCTTGTTGAGGGTCTTGTTTGGCGAAATACAGGAACAAACTCCAGATCATAGCTGAGATCTTGGAGATAGCAAGAGACGGTGCTAAGAAGACTCACATTATGTATAGAGCCAACCTGAGCTACAAGCTGGTGTGCAAGTATCTAAACGACGTTGTTGAGTGTGGATTCGCCCATATCGACAATGCGGACCGCTATGTGGTTGCTCCGAGGGGAGAGAGATTTCTGGAGAGATTTGATGACTATCGAAAGCTTCGCGAACATGTGAAGAACGAGCTAAGCGTAGTGGACAAGGAAAAAATCTTGCTTGAACAAATGTATTCGCCCACTGAAGTTGAAAATCGTGGCAGGCGAACCAACGCATCAAGACTAATAAGAAGAGGCTAACTTGTTGCGTAAAACAATGGCTTCTGCATGCATGCATGTCAGGCCTTTACTGGCTTTTGTGGTTTTGTTGTTGACGGTTTTCGGTGGATATGCCAAATCTTACGCTCTGGGAGCCAGCGAAAGTGACGCAGCGCTAGCTATTGCGGCAGCTGAGGAAAAGATTGTTGTTTGCTACAACGCTGCTGTGGAGGCAGATGGTGCTGGGGCAAATGTTACAGCTCTACTGGTATCGCTGAACGAGGCTGGAAAGCTTTTGTCAAGAGCCAAGTTATCGTTTGAGCAGGGCGACTTTGATTCCGCGATTAGTCTTGCCGACGAAGTCCAAAGCAACCTGATTGATTTTGCGGCTGAAGCGGAAGCTCTGACAGAGACGGCAATATGGGAGAATTTCTGGAGCCTTTTTGTTACAGTTGCGGGATCTGTGGTCGGGATTGTGGTTGTGGTCTTGAGCAGCTTTGTTGCTTGGCTCCTTATCAAAAGAAGGTTTGGGCGGCGAGCGAGAGGTGTTGGATCATGAGTCTACAGGAGTATCGGCTGCCTTTTAGAGTTGCCACAGGGTTGCTGGTGTTGCTTGCGGCTTCTCCCGCGCTTAGCAGACTGCTAATAATTCCTCAGACTGAGTCCTTTACTGAACTCTGGGTTCTAGATAGAAATCGCAGGGCTGAGGATTACCCGTTTAACACTGCCCGCACCCTTAACCATACCTTGACTCTGGGAATTGAGAATCATTTGGGAAACTTCGCCTACTACTTGGTTGAAGTCAAGTTCCGCAATAAAACTCAGCCTACTCCAAGCAGTTTCAACCACACGCCGAGCAGTCTACCGGCACTTTTCAACATAACTGCCTTTGTGGCAGACAAGGGAGGCTGGGAACTGCCTCTGACGTTTTCCTTCGATTATGAATACAACCAGACACTCTTACCGGTTGAGTTTGTCAGTCTGACACTAAATAATGATACAGTGAACATTGGGAATTATACCGTAGCATGGGATCCAGACCTGAATGGTTTTTTTGGCAACTTGTTCTTCGAACTTTGGATCTATAACGCCACTGCAAATGGCTTTCGGTATCACGAACGTTTTGTCAGCCTTTGGTTCAACATGACGGGATAGATGTTTGGCTCTTCTTTCTAACGTTCATCGTTGAACCTGTTTCGGCCATTTATTATTACCAATGCATGAAAAGCTATTTGCTTGCTTAGCAGACTTCGATTCAGAATATGCCGAATGGCACTCTGAGATACAGCGTTCAGGTCCCTCAATAAGGATGCATGCGTATTTGAGCTACCAAAGTACGAACTGACTCGAACGTTGTTGCTCCTGAGGGCAATCTATCAGAAAGGTGCGAGGATCAAATGCTCACCATTTTCGCTTTGTGGATAGTGCTTTGCCTTCTTTCATTCGGGCTCCCTGTCTTAAGGCATGTTTCTATGAAAAACGCGGCGAGAAAGCCGTGGCGACTGGAAATGCACGAGAACTACTTTCCAAATGTATCAATACTGCTCCCTACCTACAACGAATCGAAGGTTATCGGCTTTAAACTCAAGAATTTGAACATGCAGGAATATCCTTCGGAGTTGATGGAAATACTCATCGTTGACAGCAACTCCGACGATGAAACAATTGATGTTGTTGACGATTTTATAGAAAAAAACCCAAGTATGGGCAATCGAATCAAGGTTCTCTCCGAAAACGATAAAAAGGGGAAATCTGCAGCTTTAAATCTGGCTTTACAGCATTCTCAAAACGACATTGTAATAGTTTCTGATGCCGATTGTTTCTGGCCCCCCGATATCCTGGCGAAATCATTGCCCTTTCTATCGGATGGTTCAGTTGGTGCCATTTCAGGACCTAAGATTCTCCTGAATCCCCAACAATCCTGGGTTACAAGAGCTGAAGACTTGTATCTCAACATAATGAACAGAACAAAGCTTGGCGAATCAAAAACAATATCAACTCCGTTTTTCGAGGGAGGTTTCAGCGCATTCAAGAGAGGAGCTCTGACGAAGTTTGATCCTTACTCGACAGGTTCAGATGACTGTGGAACAGTCCTAGACCTGCTAAAAAGGAAATACCGCGCCATTCTCGTTCCTGAAGCTAGATTCTACACCACGTTTCCAATGACTTGGAGAGGGAGAATGAGCATTAAGATAAGGAGAGCTAATCAACTAGTCAGAGTCTTTAGTAGATACCTTCGTCTAATGCTAAAGAGGCAGATCAAGACAGCCAGAGGGATTATACTGCAAAATTGCCTAGTATTCTTCTTATGCCCAGTGATTTTTGCACTACTGCTGCCTTTGACATTTTATCTGCTTATTGGCTTTCCTCTTTTTGCGTTGCTTTTCCTAGGTTTTTTGATTCCGAAAGTCAGAGTCTATCTTTTTGAGGCTGTTCAAAATTACACAATTATCTTCCTGTCGCTTTTCTCCACAATTTTCAAAACGAAATCCCTAGCATGGAAACAACCTGAAGATAGGCTTCTGCTAACAAGAGAAATGCTCCAACAACATAACCTGATTTGAATTGCATTCTTCGGCAGAGGACCAACTCCTGGTGCTTCAAACATGTCCAACGTTGGAATCATTGGTCTAGGCAAGATGGGCAGATTGCACATGAGAAACTGTTTTCACTTGGATGGGGTCAAAGTTGCAGCTGTTGCCGATTCCTCACACAGGAACCTCAGATACGCAAGTTCCATTGGAATCAGAGATCTGTATTCTGACTACCACGAATTGCTTGAGAACTCAAACGTTGATGCAGTCATCATATGCCTCCCAAACAATCTGCATTTTGAATGCATCAAACTTGCTTTGGAAACTGGAATGAACGTGTTTGCTGAAAAGCCAATCGCGACCACGATTTCCGAAGCCAAAGAAATTGTCAAGCTTACCCAGAAGTCAGGCTCCAAATTCATGCCCGGACACAACATGCGGTTCTTCGACGCCACGATCAAAATGAAAGATAAACTTGAAAAAGGATACCTAGGCGATCTAGAGGTTTTGACCATCGAAGAGATAATAAATGGCCCATTCCACCCACACGTGGTTCCCACCCCAGTTCCTGAATGGTGGTTTGACAAGAAAAGATCTGGAGGCGGTGTCCTAATGGATTTGGGATACCATCTTCTCGATTTATATCGATATATAGCCGGAGACGCAAAAGTCATCTTCTGCAACCTTGACTACAAATACAACCTTCCCGTAGAAGACAGTGCGATAGCCATATTGGACTCGGGTACTCATGTAAAGGGAATTATTAACGTTGGCTGGTACCAAATTGTGATTTTTCCAAAGTATAACTTCCGCGTCATAATGCATGGCACTTCAGGCCATCTTTCGAGTGAAGATCTGACGCCCAGAAACATGTCCATGTATGCTGTCAAAGAAGGACTGAAGAACGTTGCTCGACGGATGCTAAAAAGAAAAATCCACCCTCTTTCATATACTTACTTCTACGAATCATACTTCAAAGAAATGCAACACTTCTTTCATTGTATAAAGAAAGATTTGGCGCCTGAAGTTTCAGCAGAAGACGGTCTTAGGACAATCGAGCTCATTGAAGACTCGTACAAATTATTCTCTAAGACACTTGGCGGTGACGAAGTTTGACAAGAGGAAACGAGTCATATACCATTGTTAGCCTCGTACGAGTCGATCCGTTGAAGAAATCGATTCTTGACTCGTTGACGAGTGCCCTGAACTTGATTCGTTTTGAGGCGAATCGTCCGATCAATAATGTTGTTATCAAACCTAATCTTTGCTACTACTGGCATGCTAGTACTGGCTATACCACCGATCCAAGGGTTGTGGGGTCACTGATAGATTACTTGAGGAGAAAATTCGGCAATGTTTCGATTAAAATCGCAGAAGCCGATGCAACTGCCATGCGAACAGCACACTCATTTAAGATGCTTGGATACAATGAACTTGCAGAAAGAAAAGACGTTAAACTATTCAACTTGTCAACAGACCAAATCGTAGAAAAGAGAGCAACTGTCAGTGGAAAAGAAATAGTCTTAAAAGTGCCCTCCACTCTTCTGGACGCTGACCTTTTCATAAACGTGCCCAAACTAAAAACAATGAAAGCAACAAAGATTTCTTGTGCACTCAAGAACATCTTCGGCTGTATCGCGTCTCCGCGAAAGGTTAAATACCATCCCATTCTAAACGAGGCAATAGTAGGCATAAACAAGATTCTACACCCACATCTCACTATAGTTGACGGAATAGTTGGTTTAGGTCGCTTCCCCGCAAAACTAAACCTGCTAATTTCCAGCACGGATCCATTTTCAACAGACTGGGTCGCCGCCAAAATAATGGGTTACAATCCTTCCCGCGTAGGATTCCTGAAGATCTCGAAAAAAGAGAAACTTTTATCAAATGACATCGTGGTTGCTGGAGAAAAAATCGAAGAGTTTCGGCGGCTATTTCCAAGTCACGGTTTCATTGCTGCCAAAAAGGAAAATCTCCAGATAAAATTTCTTAGAGCTTATTGTCGAATAACAGGTGATGTACTACCTCCCATAATGGAATATTCCGAATAGACACATGCAGCATTTATAAGAACGCTATTGCGTGCATACCGGTGACAACAAAATGCATGCGTGCAGCAATGTTGTAGAGTCCCAACGTGCGAGAAGGTGATTGCGTGCTTTCCAAAACTGAAAGCTTGAAATTTGGTTATGTTCTCCCCCATTATCCATTTGAACTGATATACGAAAATGCCGTTTTGGCTGAGAAAAGTGGTTTTGATTCACTATGGATGACAGATCATCTGGTGGGGGTTGGCCTCAAAAAGTGGCACGCCCTTGAAGCCTGGAGCATATTGGCTGGCTTGTCCCTAAACATTGAGAAAATGACACTCGGGGCATGTGTCAGCGATCCTCACAGGAGACACCCTGCAGTGTTGGCGCATGCCACCACAACACTAGATATTATGTCTAAGGGCAGAGCGGTGCTCGGAATTGGAGCGGGGGAAGCGATGAATCTAAACCCATATGGAATCCCTTGGAAAAGACCAGTGTCTCGAATGAGCGAGGCTATTACTATTATCAAGAAACTATGGATCGAGGAAAACGTAAATTACACAGGCGAGTTTTTCAAGCTTACAGAAGCAATGTTAAGCCCCAAACCGGTTCAAAAGCCCCATCCACCAATATGGGTTGCTGCAAATTCAGAAAAAGCGATGAAGATAACAGCAGAACTGGGGGATGGCTGGATACCGACAGGCGTGCTTATGACTCCTTGTATATATCGAGAAAACCTGTTCAAGATCAAAAAGTGGACAGAAGATGCAGGAAGAGATCAATTGGAAGTTGAACCGGCAGTCTTCCTTTGCACGATTGCAGCGGAAGACAAGGAAACGGCGAGGAATCTTATGGAGTTTCCAGCAAAAATACTGTTATCTCTCACGCCGCGATTGCTCAAAGATTATGGGATTAGACCCCCATCCAAAGAGCTGCACATATCACAGTTCGTTTTTAATCCGAAGACCGTTCCAAAACTAGTAGAAGAAGTTCAAAAAATACCATCCAAACCAATTGACGATATATTCGTATTTGGCACTCCAGATGATTGCATTGCTGGACTTGAGAAGTATATAAAGGCGGGGGTCAAACACTTCCTGTTCAACTTCTTTGCGCCTCCTAAGTTGAGCAACTCAATGATACAATTCTATGTTAACAATGTACTGTCATACTTCCAGAGTGAAAGAAAGGAATAAAACCAAATTCTGTTTCAAAATCGAGAGGAAAACTTGTGAACAGACAGAAACCAACAGAGCACCGTCTCCGAACGTATCGCCGAGGAGATGGAGAAGCTCTTATTTCTCTGTTCAACAGGGTCTATGAGAATTTCGCTGGTTTTGTTCCCAGAACACTCGAATATTGGAGTTGGTGTGTTCTATCTCATCCAGACTTAAGTGAAGAAGGCATCGTCGTTGCCATAAACGCAGGTCGAGTTGTAGGCTACGCAGCAATTGAAAGGTCAGGCAATATCTTGGAGTTCTGTCATGACCCTGATTACGACGGGAAAACTCTTGTTTTAAACCTGTTGAATTGGTGCGTCAACTACGCGGAATATCAAGGAGCAAATTCAGTAGGCTTGAACGCTCCTGTTCAAGACAACATTATCCATCAAGTGTGCAGAGAGTCCGGGTTCACCGAAGAATCATTTCCTTCGTTGTTCTTGAGAGTGCTGGACTTGGAAGTTATCTTCAGAAAAATAGAAGACCAAAGAACAAACGTGGACAAGTCACTAAACGAGGCAATTCTAATGAACCTGAAAAATTTCCCATCATCGTGCCCCCAACATCTGGCTATATTAATTCGTGGTGGCGAAATAACTTTTTCAACAGAGAAGTTAAAGCAGCCAACAATCAAAATCGATGTTGACATATCCACTATCTCGTCATGCATTTTTGGCTCCAAGAAAACTCTGTATGGAGCACTCCTAAAAAGGCGGCTAAAAATACGGCCTCTGCGAAAAGTTCTCAAAGCCGTGAAGGTTCTCTCATGGTTTCAACTAGAGAATCCTCCATGGTACGTCCCTAAAGCAGATTATGGGTAGAAACGAAGGAGAGAAGCGGGTCATGCCTGAGAAACCTCAATACCAGATAAGAGTGTTTGCAGAGAAAGATAGAGTAGATCTGATGAAGCTTCTGAGCGACACTTTTAAGATGAGTAGTGATTTTTTGGTATGGAAGTACGATTTGAACCCGGATTTTGATGAATCTCTCATCATAATCGCTGTGAATCAGGGACAAGTTGTTGGATGCATGAATTGGCTACCCAGAAGTCTCAAAATCTCGAAATCATCAACGGTGAGGGCGGCGCTTGGAGCAGACTTGGCAGTACATCGAAACCACCGGGGCCGTGGACTTGCCAAGCCCTTAATTGCATCCGAAAACACGATTCTCAAAGGCAAGAACATAATCATGAGCTATGGTTATATCGATCCCCAATTGGTTAAACGTGTTCATGGTCCTCTGCTAGGTTTAGTCGAAGTGCCAACGTCTACTATAGTCTACAAGAAATACTTGACCCTGGCAAACATCAGAAGAAAAATACTTGAAATGAACGAAGCTGCCAAATCTGGTGAGGAAACAGAGAGGAAACTGGCCAGGGTCAGAATGAGTGTCCTGTTTCGACTGAGAGGATTTCCTCAATTCAAAATAAGAATCAGCCCTGATGCGACACAGTTGGAGGAGAATGACTTGACAGACGCAGATTTAAGAGTGGAATGCGATCTAACACTTCTAGAGCTTTTCAAGAGCAAAAGAAAAACCTTAACTGTAATCAAAGCTTTACTCACGAGAAGAGTAAGGATTAAAGGAAGCCTGAGAAAGACTCTCAAGCTCTACAGGATTTTTAACCTTGTACGAGTACTATTCGAGTGATTCGGTTGCCTTTCCCACACGCGCCGTGTCAAGGGGGGAGCCACGATTCAAATAATCCATGCAGGATCAAAGTGCAATGAACAAAAGGACAATTGTCTTTGCTCCACACCCAGATGATGAAACACTAGGCTGTGGGGGGACGATAGCAAAGAGAATAAGCGAAGCGTACGATGTTTTGATAGTTGTAATGACAGATGGTAGACATGCCTTCTACAGATCATTGGGGATGAACTCGAATCCCTCACCTGAAGAGTTGAGACTGATCAGAATAGAAGAGATGGTGAGAGCGGCGGAAATCCTAGGTGTATCAGAGGAAAACATAATCCTGCTGAATTTTGAGGATGGAACACTGGAAAAAAACTCGAAAGAGGCTGAAGAAAGAGTTACTCACATAATAAGTGAAACCCGCCCAACAGAGGTCTTCATCCCATACGAAAAAGATCACCACACCGACCACCGTGCAACAAATCGAATAGTCAGAGGTTCCATCAAGAGATTAGGGCTACCAATCTCAGAATACCAGTACTCAATTTACCAAAAGTATTCACGTATCCGTCCAGTAATAGACAAATCTCTCAACTTTCTCAGGCACAACGTCGTTCAAGTTGACATATCAGATTTCCTTTCCGTAAAAGAGAGAGCAATAAAGGAGTTCAAGAGTGAGATAACCATGATTTCGAGCAAACAGACGAGACCAGTTTTGGCCGACTCAACGGTCAAAAGACATCTCAAGAATAAAGAAATGTTCTACATCGACTAGCAGAAGAGGCTTCAGGAGCCCTTTCGATATTGCATCCGTATTCTGGATATAAGGGAAAACCTTGAAAACGTTTCATGGGCTTCATATGACTGATTCCAAAGCCGCGATGTTTCACGAGATTGATGAACAGGTTAAAAGCAAATTAGCGATGAAGAGAGGTGTCAAGAAGAGAATCAAAGTCATCCTAGAGAAACTGGCCAGAAGAATATGTTACAGAATTCTTAACGCGTCCAGAGTGCACTTGAAGCACTACAATGGATCTTCAGCGCTTGGAGCTGACGAATTCGGGCGTGACATCGCGGATGGAGTATCTAAATACCTCGAATTATTGAGGCGAAGAGGTTTGCGTATCAACACTTTCATCGTTCTCGGTTCAAGGGCAAAGGGTTCTTGGAAACCTACAAGTGACGTAGATGTTACAATCATAGGGAACAACCTGCCTGAAGAAGAGGAGAACTCTGCGATCAAAAAAATCCTTGGAATCCAAAATCCATGGCTGCAGGCCCCTAGGTCACTCTGCCTAGGAATAGAACCCAGCGGGTGTTGCTCCAAGCAAGAGTTTCTGAGGCGAGTTGAGAAATTTGACATACAAGCATTAGATGCCCTCTGCTACGGCGTAGTGTTCTATGATGATGGCTTCTGGCAAGAAGCAAGGCAGAAACTGCACAGAATGGAAATAGACTATGGATTCGAAAATGCCGAATTGAAGAAGAAACTGCTGCATGTCTAAAATCGCCACTGAAACGATTTCCCAGATCGATCTTCTGACGAGGATTTGAAATGACTCAGCCCCAC
>Ga0209635_10003171_pt1 | contig 12768 bp, 12 predicted proteins | sample DeeMarSWOR230_32_FD_187463 | JGI IMG/M metagenome (GOLD analysis project Ga0209635, IMG submission 187463) | Marine sediment microbial communities from White Oak River estuary, North Carolina - WOR-2-30_32 (SPAdes) (version 2) | ecosystem: Environmental > Aquatic > Marine > Intertidal zone >...
GGAACGCCACAGAAGAAAAAACCTACGATATTGTAAGCCGCTGGAGACCAGGCCTTTTCCATCTGTTGCACGGTTTCTTTCAGAATGCGGTTGTAACCCACGATGTAGCTGTTGTCAGCGTTACACCTTATCCAACAATAGTAATTGAAGGCGAGAACGTAACAATCACTGTGGTCTTAGAAAATCAGGGAACAGTAGCTGAAGATGTAACTGTCAAGGTTTATTATGACTATAACCCCGCTGTTAGTGATCCCATCGAAACAAAAACTGTGTCTGGTCTAGCAGTCGGTACTAACCAGTCAATAAACTTCACTTGGAATACTGTAAACCACCTGACTAAAACCTACACTATAACGGGCTTGGTAGATGAGTTGTTTGGCGAAACGGATACAGATGACAATACGCTTCAAAGCGATGAAACAGTTACAGTGCTCTTGGACGCTGTTTATATTAGACCTAATGGAAGCATTGACCCACCAACAGCGCCCATTTCAACTGTTGACAATGTCACCTACACACTCACTGGCAACATTAGTACATCGATTGTTGTGGAAAGGGATAGCATTGTGGTTGATGGAGCAGGCTACAGCGTTCAAGGAGGAGGGGGAGCGGGAATACCCTTGTATGGAAGAAATAATGTAACAATTAAAAACATGGAAATCATAGCAGGTGGCATAAGTATTGTTCTCTCAAACTCGTCAAATAATAGCGTTTATGGAAACAACATAACAAACAGCATGATCGGCATCTCCATCTTCCCGTTATCAAATAACAATAGCATATGCGGAAACAACATAACAAACAACGGACAGTCTGGCATCTGGCTCGATAGGTCTCATAACAACATCATTTCTGGAAACAACATAACGAATAATAGAAATGGAATCGCGCTGGGTAACTCTTCAGGTAACACAATATTCGGAAACAACATTTCAGCAAATTACTATGCGGGCATTCTTGTTGCGGCAGATAACAACAGTATCTCTGGAAACAACATTATGAATAATGGTGAATACGGCATATATTTTTTTAGATCATTTTCTAATCGTATTTACCATAATAATTTCATCCACAATTTGCAGCAAGTATACCATAAGTCGAGGTGGGATCCCTCCATGCCGCCTTCAGTAAATATTTGGAATAGTGGTGGTGAAGGCAACTTCTGGAGTGACTTTGAAGAAAGGTACCCTGACGCTGAGGAACTGGATGGTTCAGGAATATGGGATACACCATACGTTATTGACGAAAACAATCAAGACGACTATCCTCTTGTGAATCCCTGGGAAACTACTGCTCCACCTGAACCTGTGAATCTACCTCCAATAGCAAACTTCACCTACTCGCCAACATTTCCAATCGTGAATGAAACAGTGACCTTTGATGCCTCATCCTCTTACGACCCTGATGGAACTATTATTGGCTATTCTTGGGCATTTGGAGATGGAATGATAGCAAATGATACTGGTCCTATTACCACACACGCCTACGATGATGCAGGCAACTACTCCGTAACCCTTTACGTTTACGATGACGATTATCAACCCGACTCGTACACATTGAACGTGACAGTAACCCATCGACAAGTTCCTGTAGAAGCAACACAAGAATTGATTGAAACAATCGAAGGTTGGACTTTGTCTAAGGGATTAGATAACTGTTTGACATCCAAACTAGACAATATCATTCACCAGCTTAACAAAGGAAATAATAACGTAGCAATCAACAAACTGGCAACCCTTACAAATCAAGTTGAAGCCTTACGAGATAAGAAGTTGACAAGTGACCAAGCAGACTACTTGATATCAGAAGCACAAAGAATCATAGACCTCATCAATGGATAAACTCATTAACTCAATTCCTTTTTTCTGTCAAGTATATCTAGCTCTGATGTTTCTGAATGAGAAATCCGAATATTCAGTATCGGATGCATGCATGGTCAAAAATACCGAATTCATGAGATCAGGCAACACTGTTATTCCAGATGACTTTTTGTGCATTTCTTACCCCTCGTAGTATTAGTCTTAGTTTATTATGAGGGGTAAGTTTTCTCTGATTTTTTACCCCTCACTCTTTATTCTCTCTATATTCCATCCTTCCTTATTCCTATTCCATTAGGTACCTTCCATAAACAGGATAGGAAAGTCCGTTAGTCGTCGTCCGTCGTGGTGTGTGTGGTTAAATTTTAACCCCAAACCCAAAGATGTCATATTGATTCACAAATCTTATTCAAGGTTTTCAAGAAAATGCCGATCTCTTCTAAAGTGTTGTACTGAACTAAGCTTATTCGGATCATTCTTTTCTGTTTGTACGGCTCTACAGCTCGCCCATAGTAGTCTTCTGTGCGCGTTGCAATGGCTCCTTTAGTCCAGAGTTGTTCAACTACTTCATCGTCAGACATGTTTTTTAATTTGAAGGCAAAGGTTGGATCTCTCTCTTTCAAGCGATTCAGATCTGTTAGTCCGTAAACTTTTACCTTCGGCATGTCCCTTAAGCCTTTCATGTTATCAAATCCAGCAAGCACTGCCTCAGACAGTTTCAACTCGTACTTTTCAACCGCGTCCATTACAATTTTTAAGGATCTTTTGCGTCCGGAGTATTCGGTGAACCTGCCTTCGTAACGGTTTTGAACTTGATCAGCTAGCCAGACAAAATAGTCTGCGACGCCCCGTATTGCTGCAAACATGGCCTGGTCTCTGGTTCCCCATTCCCATTTTTTTGGAGCATGATCCGGAGCTGGTGCAACCTTGTAGGGTTTAAGCGTTTCAAGATGGCTTTTCTTGCCGTAGAGGAAGCTTCCGTGGGAGCTGAAGAGCTTGTATCCTGAGAATATGAGGAAGTCGCAGTTCAATGCTTTGACGTCTATTGGGCCGTGAGCAATATGGTGAACTGCGTCAACCACGAAGTAAGCGTTTGCTTCCTTAGCCATTTTCTCTATTTCTTTGAGGGGGCTTTTTGTGCCGATGACGTTTGATGCGGCGGTGACAGCTACAACCTTTGTCTTGTTGTCTATTAGACCCTGCAGATATTCCATATCAAGGGTGCCTTCCTCTTTGTTTAGGCGGGCAAACCTGACTTTTCGGATTTTCTGTCTCTTTTCCAGTTCTATCCAGGGGCTGATGTTCGCGTAGTGGTCATAGTCAGTTGCGACCACGTTTTCTTTTCCAGTGAGTTGTCTTCCAATAGCGTAGCTTAAGTTGAAAAGCAAGGCAGTGGCTGATTCTCCTGAGATAATGGTTTCTGGCGATGGGGCGTTCAACAGATCTGCCACGGCTTTTCTTCCTTCGAGTATTGTATCCTTCGCTTTTTTGGACTCGCTAAAAATTCCATCTACGTTGGCGCTGCAGTCGACCCGAGCTTCGGCTTCAGCTCTAGCTGCTCTTCCAACAACAAGTGTTCCAGTGCCATTATCAAAAAAGGCTCTTTTTCGTCCATTTAAGTCGGAAACTCCTCTGGGAAACTCGGCTCTAATCTTTTCCAACAAGTCTCGATTAAATATCATGCGCACCAACCTTTTTTGTGTCAGAACTTTCTAGGTTTATCCTTGTAGAGTTTTGTGCATGCGTGCAAAAAGCGTCCAAAAGTGATTACTCTGATGGTATCAGCTCGATGTTCATGCCTAGGATCTTTTCAGTGTCTAAGTAAATCCATTTGCCGTGATCTTCTTGTAGGATTTTTACGCCTTTCTTTTCCCATTTTGCTGCTTCTTTTTCTAGGTCATCGACTTTGATGGCTATGTGATGTATTGTCTCTCCATGGTTTTTCAACCAATCTTGTTCAATAGATTTGCCTTCGGATATTTGAAGAAGTTCAAGTGTCATATTGCTTGCAATTTTCACGAATGCCAGTTTAACATTGTATTTTCCAAGGTCCTTGCCTCTTAACCTTGCCGTGCTTGTATATTCCTCCACTTTGACGGGAGGTATTTCAAAAGTCTGGTTAACCCGTTCTAAGGCTTTCTCGATATCATCAACTATCATACATATATGAGCAACCTCATTGATTTTAATCCTTCCATTCATACCTTCAATCCCTCACTGTAATAGATTTAGAACAGTAGCTACTTGTTCTTTTATATTCTTTGCGGGTGCGAATTTTTTCTCCAAAATTGCTCCACCGATTGTAAAAGCCCAAACGTTCTTTCTTTTCATTTGACCAATCTTTTCGAAGTCATCTATGCTTCCCGCAACTATTAAGGGAATTTTCAAAGCGTCAATCACTCTATCTAAGAGAAGATTTACATTGCCAGTGTACCTGTATAAGAGCAAGTTTATTCCGTGAATGCCCATTTTCCCAAACTCCACTCCATTATTAACGATTTCATCAACGCTTCCCTCCAGTACGCATGGGTGTCCAATTACTTTTCCAATGTACGGGAAAAATTTCAGATTTGCCTTCTTTTCTTTTAGGTATTCCAGTGTTTTTCTAGTGAACCTAGGCATACCGCCGATAAGGTAATCAGCTCCTACGCGTATTGCTTTTTCAACTCCGATAAAGTGTTTTTCTTCATCGTTGCTTACGACCTCTATAAACGTGGTCATGTCTGCATTCTTCATTTTCCTAAATAGCTCTTGTAGCTTTTCGATGGGCAAGCCTATGTCCTTACAACCAACAAATCTTAATCCGGTGTCTTTGATCTCTTCAAATACTTCGAGCGCATTTGGTATTGTTACATCATGATGAGTCAACATAAAAATGAACTCAGTCATTCACCCTAACCTCTACTTATATGTTTACATTAACCATGCATGCAAGCACTCATACTTAAGAATGTTATGGCTTCCTGAGCCCTCAAAGATTTTGTGCGATAATTATTTGGCTTGGCTCCAAATGACAATAGCTGTTTCCTCTCCAATATTAATTAGTGCATGTGGTCTTGGAGGCGGTATCAAAATAGCGTCCCCTTCCTCCAGTTCTTCATAAAGATCTTCGTCAGGAAGACTGCAAAGTATTTTCCCGCGTGCAACATAAAATATCTCAAAGGCGTCTTTGTGACCAGGGTCCACGTCTCCTTTCATTCCGGGTAGCAGAATGGAAACCCCAAACACAATTTTATCTGTTTCAATGTAAAGTTTACAATGTTCGTTGCCTTCCATGAAATTCTTAGTCTCGTTTTTCCTTATCACCTTAGCTTTCTTCAAAGGATCACCTGTGGAATGATGATAAATAGATTTATTTAATATATTTTTTTATCATGATTGGGGATAATAATGACTATGAAAGAGTATGTTCTCGGTGTTGATGCCGGTACAACCGCCACCAAGGTTGCGCTATTTGACCTTAAGGGAACCACTATAGCAAGCGCGACTAAAGAGTATGATTTGATCACGCCGACTACATTAGAAGTGGAAGTAGATATCGAGACGTTATGGAAGGCGTTTAAACAAGGGGTAAAAGATGTTCTATCAATAAGCAAGGTGGACCCCGACAATGTGAAGGCTTTGGGGATATCAGCTCAAGGAGAAACCTTGGTGCCAATCGACAAAAATGGGAAGCTCCTACGTAGAGCTATTGTTTGGCTGGATAGTAGGGCTCAAGAAGAAGCTGAGATTTTAGACAAAAAATTCAATGGTGGGAAAAGCTATGAGACCACTGGACAAGTCAAGCTAGTTCCAACGTGGCCGGCATCCAAGATTTTATGGATCAAAAAACATGAGCCGGATGTTTTCAATCGGGTATACAAATATCTGCTGGTTGAAGACTACTTCATATGGAAAATGACTGGGACTTTTGTAGCTGAAGGATCATTATTGTGCTCCACCTGCTACTGGAACATAGTTACAAAGAAGTGGTGGGATGAAATGCTAGATTTTCTAGAAATAACAGCAGATGAACTTCCTGAAATAAGAGAACCAGGAGAAAAAGTTGGGAAATTATTATCCTCAGCAGCGAAAGAATTGGGACTCACTACCGAGACCATTGTATCTACTGGCGCACTTGATCAAGCATGTGGTACTATAGGCGTTGGAAACATTAAACCTGGAATATTTACTGAAAACATCGGAGCAGCATTAGCTATTTGTGCTACATTAGAAAAACCTGTTTTTGATCCCAATAGAAGAATGCCTATACACTACCATGCAATCCCTGACACTTACATGGCTCATACATTCACTACTGGGGGAATGGCTCTCCGATGGTTTAGAGACGTATTCTGTGAAACGGAGATTAGCGAAGCAAATCTCGCCAATATAAGTCCATATCAGTTGATGGACAAGGAAGCTAGCCAAATACAGCCTGGAGCTGAAGGGCTTGTTATGTTGCCTCATCTTCAAGGTGCTATGGCTCCAGAAGCAAATCCCAGAGCCAAGGGCGTGTTCTTCGGTTTCACGCTCAGACATAAACGGCCACATTTTACAAGGTCAATAATGGAAGCCATAGCGTGCATCATCAAAAGAAACATTGACGTATTAGAGAACATGAGAATCAAAGTCAATGAAATTAGAGCGCTCGGAGGTGGAGCTCGAAGCAAGATTTGGAACCAGATAATCGCAGATTTAACCAAACGACCCGTAACTACAACGTTACATGAGGAAGATGCTGCATGCTTAGGAGCTGCGATTCTAGCCGGCAAGGCGGTAGGACTCTTTAGAAACTTTGAAGACGCCGTCGAAGATATGGTAACGATAAAAGAAAGGTTAGAACCAAACCCCAAAAACTCCAAGGTATACGATAAACTATATACGAAATACATCAAACTTTACGAAAGCCTAATAGAACTCTTTGCTATGAACTGACGTGCACACGTGTAACCATGAGAAATGCATGCATATGTCTACCCAAAAAGACTTAAATCTGCTTGATCTCAAGCGTGAATAATCATGAGATTTGTGGATTATCATGTTCATTCCAACCATTCATGCGATGGAACAGCTACGATTATGGAAATATGTCAAGAAGCCGTTAGATTGGGGATTGTGGAGATAGGGTTTTCAGAACATATGGATTTCGAACCTAAAGACTGGGGATTCGGTTTCTTCAATTATGAAAAATACACATCTGAAATCAAAAGTGCTCAGGAATCATTCAAGGACAAGCTAGTTATCCACAAAGGTGTCGAGGTAGACTATCAGCACGTCTTCGAAGAAGAAATCAGAAAGTGGTTGGTAGGTAAAGAATTCGATTTTGTAATTGGATCGGTGCACTATCTCGATCATGAGATCATCGACTCAAAATTGATAGAACACAGAGACTTGAGAGAATTGTACAAAGCTTATTTCAGTGAAGTAATTTACTCCATAAAGTACGGTCTTTTCGACGTCATAGGTCATCTGGATTTTCCAAGAAGATTCGTCGGCAATAAGGTGCCTAAGATCAGAGATCTAGATTACAAAAAGGGTATGAACGCAGTTCTGGACGTAATTCTTGAAAAGAAAATGTATCTGGAAATAAACTCTTCCCAGCTGGAAGAGACAGAGATGATGCCAAGCAAAGAAACCTTTAGACAGTTTGTCGAAAACGGAGGCAAACTAATATCCGTAGGTTCTGACGCACATTCAACAAGAGAAGTAGGTCACGGAATCAAGGAAGTGTTGAGTTTTCTGGAAGCCTTCAACGAAAAGAAGCTGAAACTACTATTCGAGTGAAAATGGAGTTCGAAGCCTTAGACCCAACCATTGTCGGAAGACAATGCGTCCATGCATGCATGAAAAGATACTACTGGAAGATGTTGGAACACTCCACCACATAGCCATGTTCTTTTATACACGTGTCTTCCCAACTTAAGCTAGGGCTGAAAATGGAATTGAAAATTCGTAGGGCAGATTTAAGCAACCTTGATCAAATAAATTCGCTTTGTGAGGAACTTTTGGGGAGTTGCGTTGGTAGTAGAGGAGAAATGTTTCGGAAGGCATTGAAGAATAAAAATTATCTGTGTCTGGTGGCTCATATTGGCAAGGAAGTTGTAGGCTTCATTGATTTGTGGGCTTTTCCAGACGTTTCCCATGGAGCATATTTGGCTCAGATTCAGAATTTTGTCGTAACAGAAAAGATGAGAGATAAGAGAATAGGGACTAAACTGCTTGAAGCGATAATCAAGGTTTTTAGAGAGAAGAAATACCATGAACTCCATGTCTGGACTGAAAAAGATAACGAAGCGGCTATAAGATTATACAAGAAACTCGGCATCAAGAATGAATGTGTATTGCTGGAAATGGAAAAATGGGAGTGAAGGTTTGCATGCATGCAAGCGAAGTCCTTGCATTAGTACCTTTTTAGTGCGCTCTGATGATAGACGCTTAGTCTCTTAATATTAGCACTAATGCGTTGTATATGAGCTTGATCGGTGTTGTCTCCAGTTTCTTTGCCTTTTCTTCCAGCTTTTGGTAGAGAGCCTTCTTCACTACGAGGTTCACGCCTTCAGTGTAAACGCCGTTTCATTTTGAAATGTTCGACGTATTGTTCAGCGAGTTTTTCGATGCGGCGTTTGATTTGTAACCGTACAAATTCTAGTTGTTGAGACGCTTTCATAGTCATTTCGGTCTTGGCTAGGTGTTGCGCTTCTACGAGTTTTGTGGCGTTGATCAGTGTAAGCGGTGTCAAGTTGTGGTATTCAGCAAACTTCACTACATCGCTCATGTAAGTTTGTGCGGTCGCAAGTTTGTTTTGTCTGTTACCAAACTCTCTTAGGTCTGCTTTTTCTGCTTCTGAGAGTTTCGTTTTTATTCTATACCAAAATTTTGATGCGAAATAAGTATTCTGAATTCATCAAATCTATATGTGTTTCACAAAAACTTACTGATGAGTGAAAAATGTTTCAATCTGATGCTGGATTAAAAAGACCGACAAAACCAAAGAGACTCAGACAAGACTTGAAACGCATTTGACAACCCTATCTTTCACTTTTTTTAGGAATCTCCTAAAACATTACTTGTAACGGCAACTGCTAAATGTCAACAATAACAAAGTATAAACTACTGCTTAGATAATAATGGATAAAAAGACATCCGCCTAACTGTTCTGTTTGGAGGCTTCTAATATGGTGCGTAAAAAAAAGTTGATGGAGTATGAGGAGAGAATAAAACAAGCGTTATCTATTCTTGGACTGATTTCTGAAGACAATACTACCCCTAGAAACATAAGGAGAGCTGCGAAAGAATCAATGGATGCTCTGCAAATAACGAAATACAGTCCAGCGGTGAGAGCGTCCAACGCCATATCTCGTCTCGACGAAATTCTACAGGATCCCAACATGCCACCCTACAGCCGGGTGAAACTTTGGAATGTTATGAGTCTGCTTGAAGCAATCAAGGATTAAAATCCCATGCTACATCACGTTTAGATTCGCGGTTGACGAATATTTTGTCAGCGACAAGCCTCTTAAAAATTAACAAATCAACTGCTCATTAAAACATATATTAAAAGTATTCCAGAGTGGTTTAAACACTATTCTTTAAGACTTCCCTAATTACATTCCTTAAGACGCTCTCGTTATCTGTTATTGTTCTGTGTGGTTGTGTATAAGCTTCTTTGACTAGTATCTTCTTTGGGTCGTATCCTAGGCTTCTTACCATTTCTTTGACACGCTCTCAGATGAGATAGCTGAGATTGTTCAAAAGAGGGACAAAAACGAACTTGCTGCAGCAATTAATCATCTAGCTAAATACGAATTGTTAAAGCCTCTCCTAGAATGGATACGCGCGCGCAAGAGTACTTTGGAGCATCGTCTAGGATACATGGAAGAGACAATTCTTCTGTTGAATCAAGAGCTAGGGAAAGACAAGGTTCTAGGATAGGTTTGTATATACACTCCTTCTTTTTCCCTTCATTGTTTTAACTTGTTAAATTATCCAAATCTTCACGAAGATGTCACTTTTAGAAGCCTCGCAATACTATACTAGTTATGTATATCCTCTTTCAGAGGCAACTTCCGCTCCTGCATGATGGAAACTATGTTGGTTTCACCTTACAAAAATAATGTAAAACCAACATCTAGAACTAGATGTTCTTGTCAATGCGCGCACTTTTATGCTATGTTATTGATTTGAGTGTGCTTGTTATCTCGTCGACTTTTCTGATAAGCACCGCCTTGTAAGGATCGAGAATCTGCTTACCTATTCGCCGTTTGAGCCACTTCAACTGTAACATAGCCCATTTGTAATTGCCGTTCTCGATCCTTTTGATTACTCTATCGATCTGTGTGCATAGCCTCTTCTTCTGCCACTCTACAAACCGTGAATACCTGAAGGCTTCTGGAGGCAATTCGTTTATCTTGGTCTTAAGATCTTCGAGCATAACCACGGGATCCTGTGAGTCCTCACTTGTGGCGTAGAAGCTTATGGTCATGGTGAAGGTTTCCGCAGTATTTGGTTCACCCGTATAGTACAGTTCTAACCGTAGTTTGATCCCTTCGCTAACACTCAGAAAAATGGCTTCTCTGTTAGGGTGCCAGTAATCGGTTGGTGTTGAGAAGTCTTGACGGATTGCAACGCCATATTTCCTGGTGCCATCCTCGTAGTGATCGTATGCGTCCAGATTGGGAGTACGTGTTTCCCATGCAATCGAGCTTGTTGATATGTTCCAGTAGACGTATACCGGCTGGTTTCCTGTGTTGTTGACAAAGAAATACTTCAAAAAGGTGTCTGCAGCCCCACCAGTGAACAGGGGGAAATCATAGTTTGTCAGCGGCGACACGCCATCTGAATCGTACACTTCGATTGCCCCTACAACTGACACTACGTTACCTGCACCCACTAGCTTAGTGAGGAAAAGTGTAGCAAAGGCGATGTTGCTGATTACTAACACGATGATGAGTCTGCGATAATGTTTGCTGAGTTTCATCATGTTTTTGAAGTTTAGGTTTCTCTTCGCCTTATCTTTTATGAATCTTAAATCCGGATATCCCGTGAAACGTTCTTCTCCTTAGTGATACTTTTTTGTTGAATATAAAAAAAGAGGGAAGTGAAATTTGTCTATGAGTTTTCGGCGTAGAAGGTCACGGTGAAGCTGAAAAGTTCAGCGGTATTCGGTTCGCCCGTGTACAAAAGCACGAGCGTCACTTTTTTTCCTTCACCCACGTTGAGATAAAGGGCTTCTGGGGTGGTGTATTCATTCGGTGACCAATAATCAATTGGATCTGGTACGTAAGATGAAGCTAAATCCAAACTATATTTGTCGACGGTACTTTCCGTATGATTATATCCTGTTGAAGTGACATCCCAAGCTAGACTGCTGCTGGATATGTTCCAATAAACATACACTGGTTGCTCTCCTGTGTTGTTAATGAAGAAATACTTCAAATATCCCCCCTCTTGCCCTCCTGTGAAATTTGGAAAACTAGCGCCTGTGAATAGAGATACCCCGCCGGGCCATTGGTAGAGTTCGATTTCGCCTATCACTTGCACCCCACCGGTGAAGGTCGCATCTTTGGTCATGTACAACAAGGCAAAGGCAATGTTACTAACAATCAATATAACTGCCAGAGCGATGAGCGCTATTTGTTTCTTGCTTAACTTCGTTTTCTGCTCCTCCCTTCTTTATCTGGTTCTAATTTCATTATGATTAGATAGAGAACCAACATGCGTACATGTATGGAGAACCATTATTTAAAATTTGGGAAACATTCCTCTATACAACAGTTACATGCATACATTGGTGTGTGGAGTTAAGATTTAGTTCTTCTTTTAGCCTTGTTTAGTCCTAGTATTTCACACTAAAAATCATCTGACTCAGTAAGCCACTAGAAAGAATAGATGATAGGGAAGGAATATCTACTTCTTCTTTTGCTTCTTCTCTAGCTTCTCTTTCTTAAGCTTCTCCACTTCATCACGGAATGCTTCTACCTGCTCGTGTTGTAGCCGTATCAAGTCTTTCCAACTTTCCCTTTCTTCTTTGAATTGTTTACGTTCGAATAACAACAGGTGGATGTGAGGCGTTACCGATAAGCTAAAGAAAACTTAGCAAGTAAATATAATAGGGATATTTATTGTCTCTAGCCCAGTTGCAGGAAGTACCGCCCAAAAGCATGATCTTATTGGTTGGTCCTCCAGGCTCGGGAAAGTCAACCTTCTGCCAGCAAACTATTCTCCGCAATATTGAGGTGAGGCCAGTCATCTACGTGACGACTGAATCCGCTCCGTCGAAGGTTGAAGACTCGTTGAGAGAGAAGGGACTTGGTGAAGCCTTGCCCCACACTCTAAGCTTCGTTGATGCCTTCCACGAAACCGTAGGCCTCTCCACCGTGGATCGGCCTGACACGGTGAAAGCTTCTTCTGGGGATTTGACAAGCTTGGGCATCGCTATTTCCAAGATGCGGGAGAGGATGGGCGAAAATGTTTTACTGGTCTTCGACTCGCTGACCTCACCCTACTTAATGAGTGGATCTGAGATTCTGAGATTCATGAAGATGTCCCTTTTGAGGTTGTCTGCCGAGGGGAACTCTGTGTTGGCAGTTTTGGACGAAGGCTGTAGCACGGAGAAAGACCTTGTAGGTATTATGAGCACTGCGGATGGCATCGTCGAGATAGAATTAATGAACGGTTCCAAAACCTTCAAGGTCATTAAGCACCCAAAGGTGGAACCGACAAAGATCGAGGTTCCCATGACCTGGAGCCTCGAAGTATCCTACCACACAGACGCGAAAATGTTGGCGCAACACGTCCTGGTGTCTACCGGTCTGACAGCTGGAACCCCCCTGAGAACAGCAGTCGGGGATTATGTGAACCTGTTCTGGCCCAACTTCGCCCACTGGTGTGGCATGCTCTGGGATCCCAAACGGTTCCCAACGATGACATACAACGCAAACAAGCAAAGCAAAGAACCGCTAGAGATTCT
>Ga0209635_10003175_pt1 | contig 12764 bp, 10 predicted proteins | sample DeeMarSWOR230_32_FD_187463 | JGI IMG/M metagenome (GOLD analysis project Ga0209635, IMG submission 187463) | Marine sediment microbial communities from White Oak River estuary, North Carolina - WOR-2-30_32 (SPAdes) (version 2) | ecosystem: Environmental > Aquatic > Marine > Intertidal zone >...
AGGAAATCCGGCAAAGACGCATTTCCCTCGGCGTGGTCGAAGGCTGGGATGCGGTGCCGGTAAGCGGCGTAGAAGACGCGGCCTACTATTACTCCACCTATAACGCCCCCGACAAGACCACCAGCAGTAAACGCAAGAAGGTTATGGTATTGGGCGGGGGGCCGAACCGCATCGGTCAGGGCATTGAGTTTGATTACTGCTGTGTCCACGCCGCCTTTGCCCTGCGTGACGAGGGTTACGAGACCATCATGGTCAACTGCAACCCGGAAACAGTCTCCACGGACTACGATACCTCAGATAAGCTCTACTTTGAGCCATTAACTGTGGAAGACGTACTGAGCATCTACCAGAAAGAAAAGCCGGAAGGGGTCATCGTCCAGTTCGGTGGGCAGACCCCGCTTAATATTGCCAATGAACTGGCCGAGGCTGGAGTCAGCATACTGGGCACCACGCCAGAGACGATAGATTTAGCCGAGGACCGGGACCACTTCCGTCAGATGATGCGCAAACTGGGCATACCGATACCGGAATCGGGGATGGCGATTAACCTGAAAGAGGCGCTGGCTATCGCCCAGCAAATCGGCTATCCCCTGATTGTGCGCCCGTCATACGTACTGGGGGGGCGGGGTATGGAGGTGGTCTATGATGAGGATATGCTCCGCCAATACGTTGCCGCCGCGGTGGGGGTTACCCCCGACCGCCCCATATTGATTGACAAGTTCCTGGAAAACGCCATTGAGACCGAAGCCGACGCCATCGCCGATGGCACCAGTGCCTTTGTCCCGGCGGTGATGGAACATATTGAACTGGCCGGAGTCCACTCCGGCGATTCCGCCTGCGTGATTCCGCCGGTAAGCCTGGCCGAGGCGCATATTGACACCATCTATGAGTACACCAAGAAGATTGCCGCCGACCTCAATGTGGTCGGCCTGATGAATATCCAGTATGCCATTGCCAATAATGTGGTCTACATACTGGAAGCCAATCCACGTGCCTCAAGGACAGTGCCCTTGGTTTCCAAGGTCTGCAATGTTTCTATGGCACGGATCGCCACCCAGCTAATGACGGGCAAGAAGCTGGCCGATATCGGACTCAAGCCCCGAATCATTCCCCATTTCGGCATCAAAGAAGCCGTTTTCCCCTTCAATATGTTCCCTGAGGTAGACCCGATTCTGGGGCCAGAAATGCGCTCCACCGGTGAGGTGCTCGGCATTGCCGATTCATTTGGCGCTGCCTATTTCAAGGCACAGGCTGCCGCCCAGCAATTGCTCCCCACTGACGGCACCGTCCTGATAACGGTATCGGTCAAAGACCGGCCCGCCGTCTACGAAGTAGCCCGGAAATTTGCCGAGCTTGGCTTCAAAATCAGAACCACCGAAGGTACCGGTCAGTTTCTGGCCAGCAAGGGTATTGAGTCCGAACTAATCCTGAAGATGCATGAGGGACGCCCCAATATCGTCGATGGTATCATGAATAGCGAGATCCAACTGGTCATCAATACCCCCAGTGGCAAGTTGAGCCAATATGACGACTCTTACATCCGCAAGGCAGCGATTAAGTATAAGGTGCCCTATATCACCACGCTGGCGGCGGCGGCAGCGGCGGCAAGGGGAATTGAAGCGTATCGTCGGGGCAGCCCAGAGGTCAGGTCTCTGCAGAGCTATCACGCCGATATCAAGTAGCCAGAGGAGGAAGCCATGAGAATGCGCGTGGCGGTAGGTGCTGACCACGGCGGATTTTCCCTGAAGAATGACCTGGTGATGCGTCTTCAGGAGCAATACCAGGTACGGGATGTCGGCGCCCACACCCTTGACCCGGCGGATGACTACCCCGATTTTGCCCAGGCGGTTGCCGCCGAGGTGGCTTCGGGCCGAGCCGAGCGGGGCATTCTGGTCTGTGGTAGCGGTGTCGGTGCCTGCATCGTGGCTAACAAAGTGCCCGCCATCCGGGCCTGCCTCTGCCATGACACCTACTCCGCCCGTCAGGGAGTGGAGCACGACGACATGAATGTCCTCTGCCTGGGGGCAAGGGTCATCGGCCCGGAACTGGCTACCGAACTGGCCACCGCCTTTCTCAAGGCACGCTTCAGTGGCGAGGAAAGGCATCGCCGTCGACTGAAGAAGCTGCTGGCTATTGAGCAAAGACAGGGCAAATGAAAATTCTGGTGATTAACTGCGGAAGCTCGACGCTGAAGTTCGAACTCTTGGCGCTGCAGACCGAGGGGGCTTCCGTTAAAGAAAAACGCCTCGCCGGTGGTATTGTTGATAAGATTGGCGGGCGTGCCGATATTAAATTCAGAGCAAAACAGGCATTACAGGAAACCAGAGCCGTACCCGACCACGGCCAGGCTAGTCGTCTGGTGCTTGACTGGTTTACCTCCAGCCGGCTTTTAGAAAACGGGCTTGACGCCGTTGGTCACCGGGTAATACACGGCGGCGACAAATTCAGCCAGCCGGTGCTCATTGATGAGCAGGTAATCAATGCCATTGAGGACTCCAGTGAACTGGCACCACTGCACAACCAGCCCTCGCTCAGCGCCATCCGGGCGGTGCGGGAGCGACTGGGGGCAAAGATACCCATGGTAGCCGTCTTTGATACCGCCTTTCACCACACCCTGCCCGAGCCAGCCCGTCGCTATGCCATCTCGCCAGCACTGGCGGATAAGCACCATATCCGCCGCTACGGCTTCCACGGCCTGGCCCACCGTTACATGATGGAACGCTACGCTGCCATCACCGATACCCCTCTAAAGCAAATCAAGCTCATCACCCTCCAGCTGGGTAATGGCTGCTCGGCTACCGCTATTGCCGGCGGGCGTTCAGTGGATACCTCAATGGGCTTCACCCCCCTGGAAGGGCTGATGATGGGCAGCCGCTCCGGCGATGTTGACCCCACCCTGGCCAGCTTTCTGGCCCAGCGAGAGGGAGTGGATGTGGAAACGGCAGAAGACTGGCTCAACACCAAATCAGGGCTGTTGGGGGTATCGGGGCGCTCCCGGGATATGCGGGAACTGCTCGATGCCGAAGGCAAGGGCGATAAAATGGCCCGCTTGGCCATAGCTATGTTCTGCTATAGATTAAAGAAATACATCGGCGCCTATCTGGCCACTCTTGATGGGGCTGACGCCGTTATCTTCGGTGGCGGTATCGGTGAGAACGCCCCCGAGGTGCGCCAGCGTGTTCTGGCCGGTATGGACTGGCTCGGCCTGAAACTGGATAAAGCACGCAATAAAGCCACCGCAGGCAGCGAAGGCCGCATCAGCGCCGATGATGCCCGAATTCACGCCTATGTCATCCCGGTAGATGAGGCGCTTATAATTGCCCGGGATACTTTTTCCCTTTTAAAAAAGCTCAAGTAACAAAGCTGGCATAGAGGATAAGGAGGGGCAAAATGACCAGAGACAGTGAGCGGGATAAGATTCGCACCGAAGAGCGGGTAAGGCTCTACCGCCAGCACAACCGCGTTGCCGACCGGTGGGCAGCTGGTTATGGCCCCATCCGGCACTCCCTGGAAACGCAGGCCCGTGTCTTTGCCATGGCTGAGCTTCTGACTGCCGAAGGGGTGGCGGGCGACGGCGTTCCCCTGTTTGAGGTGCTCTATGCCGCCGACCGGGTAGCCAGCGCCGCCATGTGGCTCACCGTACATGAGACCTACGCCCAGAATGTTTATCTTGACGGCCGTGACCTGGGCGCGGAAGACTTCAAGCCCAAACCGGAGGGGCATACCGGGGGTACCCTGAACATGGTGCCCGCCTATGCCGGCTATATGGCGATTAACACTCTAACCGGTATCACCCGCTCCTGGATAATGGGGCAGGGACACTGCGTCGCTGCCATTGACACGGTAAACCTGCTGCTGGACAACATGACACCGGCCCATGCCGAGCGCTACTCCCTCACCGATGAGGGGCTCAGCCGCTATGTCGGCGACTTCTACTCTTACCGCTTAAACTCAGCGGGAAAGCAGGACTCACCGCTGGGCAGCCATGTCAACGCCCACACCGCCGGCGGTATGGCGGAGGCGGGGTATCTCGGTTTTGTTGAGCTGGAGTATATCCATATGCCCCTGCCCGGGGAGAGGCTGGTCGCTTTCCTGAGCGACGGCGCCTTTGAGGAGCAGAGGGGAAGTGACTGGGCACCCCGCTGGTGGCGGGCTAAAGATTGCGGCCTGGTCACGCCGATAATGATTAACAACGGGCGCCGTATTGACCAGCGCACCACTATGTCGCAGGAAGGCGGGGTCAACTGGTTTGTGGAGCACCTGAAGCTCAACAGCTTTGACCCCATCGTTTTTGACGGCCGGGACCCGGCCGCCTTCGCCTGGGCTATCTTTGAGATGGAATCACGCCTGGAAGCAGCCGCCAAGGCGGTGCACCGCAAGGGGGAGGCATACCCGGTGCGCCTGCCCTACGGCATTGCCGTTGCCCCCAAGGGAGCCGGCTTTTACGGCGAGGGGACCAACCTGGCCCACAATCTGCCCCTTCAGGCCAATCCCAACTTTGATAGTGAAGCTGCCCATAACTTTAATGAGAGTGCCCGCCGTCTCTGGGTGCCCCTGCCTGAGCTAAAGCAAGCCATTGATAAATTCCAGCACCACCCCGACTCCGGCCGCCCCCGGGAGCGAGACCACCCCCTGGCCAGACGCGAGGTAAATTTAAGCAAAGTACCCGAAATCAAAGCCCACCCCGTGCCCAAAGACCGCCGCGACCGGGCAAAATGGACGCGGACGGCCCCGATGTATGCCGTGGATAAGGTATTTTTAGCCACCGTCCAGGCTAACCCCCACCTCCGCCCCAGAGTGGGCAACCCGGATGAAATGCGCTCCAACCGGCTTACCCGCACCCTGGAAGCGCTCAAGTTCCGGGTGACCGCCCCCGAAGCCGGCATTCCCGAGGATGTGCACGGTGGCGTCATCACCGCCCTCAACGAGGAAGCCATCGCCGCCGCCGCCCTGGCCAACAAGGGGGGCATTAACCTCATCGCCACCTATGAGGCATTCGGCACCAAAATGCAGGGGGTGGTGCGCCAGGAGATAATCTTCGCCAACCACTGCAACGAAATGGGCAGCTACCGGCCGGGGTGGCTGTCGATACCGCTGGTGCTCACCTCACATACCTGGGAGAACGCCAAGAACGAGCAGTCCCATCAGGACCCGGCGATGGCGGAGTCAATGCTGGGCGAAGTATCCGATGTCTCCCGGGTAATCTTTATTGCCGACTACAACACCGCCGCCGTAGTGATGCGGGAACTCTACCAGACAAAGGGGCAGATCTGGACGCTGGTGATACCGAAATACGAGACTATCCCTGACCTGTTCAACCGGGAAGAAGCGACCCGCCTCATGGCACAGGGCGCCCTGCGCCTTGACTGGGCCGGGCATAATATCAAAGAGCCGCGGCTGATACTGACCGCCATCGGTGCCTATCAGCTGGAAGAGGTGTTAAAAGCCTCCGCCCGGCTCAGTGAGCATAATATCCCCCACTCGGTAGTCTATATGCTGGAGCCGGGGCGCTTCCGCGCCCCCCGCAGCCACGGCGAGCAGGCCCACGCCGCCGCCAGCAAAATCAGGCAGGGACTCTACCCCGATTCAATCCTGCCCCGCATATTCGTCACCCACACTAGACCGGAGGTGATGCTGGGTGTCCTCCAGCCGCTTAACACCGGGCGCGATACGGCTGCCCTCGGCTTTACCGCCCAAGGAGGCACACTGACACCCCCGGGGCTGCTTTTCGTTAACCGCTGCACCTGGGCTCATATTGTGGAGCAAGCCGCCACCCTTGTGGGTATATCACGCCAGAAACTGCTCACTGCCGGGGAGAGAGCCGCCCTAGACGGAGAGGCGTCTCCGGAGGGGGTAATCATTGAGGTATAGTATAAGGGAGGGAAAATGCACCATCTGAAAGACATCCAGAAACTGGGGCAGTCAATATGGCTTGACTTCATCCAGCGCCAGCTGATTACCAGCGGTCAGCTCGGGCAACTGATGGAAGAGGGGGTGCGGGGCATAACCAGCAACCCGACCATCTTTCATAAAGCCATCGCCCAGAGCCAGGACTACGATGCGGCAATACGGGCGATTCTAAAATCCGAGCCTGAAGCCGATGCCAGCGCCATCTACGACCGCTTGAGTATAGAGGATATCCAGATGGCAACTGATATGCTGCGCCCCGTCTATGACGCCTCTGACGGCATTGACGGCATGGTCAGCCTGGAGCCCTCCCCGGAGCTTGCCGATGACACCGGGGCAACCATCGCCGAGGTAAGACGCCTCTGGCAGATAGTAGACCGGCCCAACCTGATGGTAAAGGTGCCGGCGACACCAGCCGGCATACCGGTCATTGAGGCTATGACCGGCGAGGGAATCAACATCAATGTTACCCTCCTGTTTTCGTTAAAGAACTATGAAGCCATTTCCCGTGCCTATATCCGGGGCATAGCCCGTAACCCGAACCCGGAGCGGGTGACTTCGGTGGCTTCTTTCTTCGTCAGCCGGATTGATACCTATGCCGATAGGGAGCTGGCCAAAATCGGCACCGAAGCGGCACTGGCCCTGCGCGGCACGGCCGCCATCGCCAACTCCAAGCTGGTTTACCGTCGCTTTCGGGAAATATTCTACGGAGAAGAATTCGCCGCCCAGCGCCAGCGCGGTGCCCGCGTCCAGCGCGTCCTATGGGGGAGCACCAGCACCAAGAACCCCGCCTACCCGGATACCAAATACGTGGACGGGCTTATCGGTGCCGACACGGTCAACACCATACCTCTGGAGACGATAAACGCCTTCCTCGACCACGGAAAAGTGCGCCGCACGGTGGACGAGGGGCTGGCTGAAGCCGAAAGGGTGCTGGCTGACCTGAAGAGAGTCGGCATAGATTTAGACGCCATTACCGAACAGCTGCTGAAGGACGGCGTCAAGGCCTTCGCTGATTCCTACCACCAGCTGCTGAAAACACTGACGGAAAGAAAGTCGGCGTTAACATGAAGGCACTGGCACTGTTATCCGGTGGCCTGGACTCAATACTTGCCATCAAGCTGGTTCTGGAGCAGGGCATTAAAGTAGTGGCACTGCACCTTGATCTGCCCGTCTTAAGCGAGAAAAAGGCTTACGCCGACCGGGTCGCCGAGCAACTGGGCATTCCCCTGCTAAAAATTGAAGTCGGCGAAGACTACCTGGAACTCATCCGAAACCCCAAGCACGGCTACGGCAAGAATATGAACCCCTGCATCGATTGCCGGGTCTATATGCTGAAAGAGGCCAAGAGACAGGCGGAGAAGGTGGGGGCGGCTTTCATCATCACCGGCGAGGTCCTGGGGCAGAGGTCGATGAGCCAGTATGAGCAGGTCCTAAAACAGGAGGAAAAAGAAGCGGGGGTGGAGGGAATAGTCTTGCGGCCGCTTTCGGCAAAGCTATTGCCGGAGACGCTGCCGGAACACGAAGGCTGGGTGGACCGGGACCGCCTTCTCGATCTAAGCGGCAAGAGCCGCAAACCCCAGCTGGCCCTTGCCCAGGAATCCGGCATCGAGGGTTATCGCACCCCGGCCGGCGGCTGTCTGCTGACCGATAAGCAATTCTCCCTGAGGCTCAGGAACCTGTTTCACCGCCAGGCAAAAATAACCAAACGGGATATCCAGCTGCTGAAAATAGGCCGGCACTTCTACCTTCCTTCAGCCCGGATTATCGTCGGCCGCAATGAAGCCGAAAACAACGCCCTGCTGGAATTAAAAAGCACCGAGGACTATGTCTTCGAGGTACCCGACTGCGGCAGCCCGATAACAGTTCTGGAAGGGACTAAAGATAAAGAGGCGATTGAACTCGCTGCCCGGCTCACCGCCCGATACTCCGATGCCGATACCAGCCAAGTGCTGGTGGAATACGGGCACCATAAAGAGGAAAAGATACTGGTCAAACCGGAACGGAGACTTTCCCCCGTATAATTTATACTACTGCAATATAAGAAAGTCTTATGAAACAAAGTGCTACTGGTTATGGTCCGGCTATGATGCGGGCGATGGAAAATTTATTGCCCGAAGATAAACGGCTTTTTGAAGATCCCTATAAGGAAGCTATTTTCAATTTCTTATTTTACTATTAAATATTATGTTTGATTATTACGCAGTCTAAACAAAACTATATAAGTCTCCCCCAGTAACGTTTAATCCTCCAATACAATAGAGATAATAACAATATTACTGAGGGCATCCATGCCCATGCACCGATTATCAAAGAAAGAACAAGACAAAGTAAGAGGACTACGATGATATCTACCGCTATATCCTGTGGCTTGTGCCCTCTATCACTCACCGCTTTAACGCCATACCTGCGCCAGCAATCTAATAATAGACCATATTGGTCAACACCTTTTTCACTTACTTTTTTCACTTTATTTTTTTTACTTACTTCATCTACATAATCATCATAAATGTGTGGCAAAGATTCCAATCCAAGTTCATGGATTAACCTTTTCTTCGATTTTTCAGATAGGTTGCTGTAGAAGTACCTGGTATTGGTTTCCCACCCTTTTTGACTTTCCAACTTTAGAATTACAGGGTATATTGCGACTAGCTGTTCATCTATATGATGTACAATCCATCGCCAATACAACATGCAAATTGCGAAAAGAAACCATCCTATCAGCAAAGTCCCAAAATCATTGCTGGAGAACCCGTCCTTCGCGGTTTGATAGACGAAGAAAGCAATAATTGAAGCTCCTAGCGGTATTAATACCTGCCCCCATATCATTATAGACCTAGTCCAAAGTTCTCTGAGTTTTATAGTCTGCTCATATTCATCCATTTTCAACCTCCCATAATAGTAGTAAAGCTTAAAATGGGCACCGACCACCGCCACTGAGCTAACGGTTCCAGTGTCCCTGGTTCAGCTTATCCACTCAAACCAATACTATGTTTTAAGATTGTTTCACATGTTGGAACTTGAGTTTAGTCCTGTAATACGTGGATGTCAATACTTACAATGGAACCTTTTTAGCCTTGTGTCGCTAAATCCCCTAGGTTGCTTACCTTGAGGCCGTTTCTTTTCAGCAGGGCCGTGGTCACCCCATCACCGGAGACCAGCTTTCCCGAAAATGAGCCATCATATACCTGACCGCAGCCGCAGGACGGGCTTCTCGCCGTGCCGATAAATTCCCTGATATTTAACTGCTGAGCAATTTTTAGTGTTTCCTCCGCCCCATTAATAAATTCCCCGGTAACATCTACCCCGTCTTTGTTCAGCACCCGGCACCTGCCGTCAAGGACATCCTCCCCACCACCGCCCTGAATCTCCTGGGGTGGGCGGGGGGTGGCCAGCCCACCCAGCTGCTCCGGGCAGACCGGGACCAGGCTTTCCCGCCGGGCAAGCTCAAAAGCTCGCCTGTCCTGATAGCGCTCATCACCGCTCCAGGCGCACTTTATGCCCAGTAAACAGGCGCTGATTAACTTCATCTCACCCGGCTAATTATATCCCTTCCCTACCCCGGAGAGAAAGATTAACTCATTAATGGCTTGACAATTAAGGGGCTAGCCACTAAATTAACTATAATTTAAGGGAAAGGAGAAGGGTAATGGCGGTGGAAAAGGTTGGTGAAAAGTATCGCTGCAATATCTGTGGCAATGAAGTGACCGTAACCAAGGCGGGTGGTGGCACCCTTGTCTGCTGCGGGGAGGATATGGAGAAAATCGACTAGCACTGGTCTAGCGACCATACATTATATTTTTTAAGGAGGTATTTATATGGAGAAATCTTCCACCGGACTGGAAGCAAACATTGCCGGGCTACTCTGCTATGTGGCGTGGTGGGTGAGCGGGCTGGTCTTTATCCTGATTGAAAAGCAAAGCAACTTTGTCCGCTTCCATGCCATACAGTCAGTCTATGTCTTCGGTATCCTCACCATTGCCATGATTGTCCTAGGCTGGATTCCAGTTCTAGGGTTTGTGCTCAGCATGCTCATCTGGGTGCTGGCAGTGGTACTGTGGATAGTCCTGATGATTAAAGCCTATCAGGGCGAAAAGTTTAAGCTACCCTGGGCTGGCGATTGGGCAGAGAAGAAAGTCGGCTCACCGTAATAGAGCGCTAGTTTAGCTAAATTTTAGCTTCAGGCTAGTTTGTCCTGCGATACGTCTTCTTTCTCTTTTTGAGGGACGGGAGGGGTATTGCCGGGCTGATTGACACGGTGTTCCTCAGCCGTAAATGGCGAGTAACCAGGGGAAACCCTGCGTCCGTCCTCAGTTATTTCAAGTGCTGCGCCGCAGTAGGTGCAGCTTTGATATCTCGGATTGCGTAACGCCCAACCGGTGTAATGGACACCGCACTTCGGGCACTTACCCTCAAGCATAGCCCAGTATAGCAACTGGCTATTCATAGCCGTCAAGTCCTGATTAGAGCAATCTGGGCAACACTTACCTTTGTCACCCCACTTAATAGCCATTTACTGCCGTTTACGGCGCCTTTCCAGCCAGTTTCGCCTGCCCAAAGACTGCCGCCGCTGATAAAATAGCCACCCCCAAAATTTTGCCCGCTCCGACGAAAAAGATGGCTACTTTATTGTTGACAAAGATTTTGGGTTATGTTACTATACACTACGATGGTAAGCATAGAGACATAACCTGAAACAAAGGTGATTAGCGACCAAGCGAGTGGCTTGGTGATTAGTCGCCAAGCCACTTTTTTATGTCTTGTACCTTAACAATTGAATAAAGCCTAATGTCAAGCCTGAAGCAGGTCAAGCGGGTAAGGGCACATGGCGGATGCCTTGGTATCAAGGGCCGATGAAGGGCGTGGCTAGACTGCGATAAGCCTCGGCGAGCTGTCAAGCAAGCCTAGCCGGGGATTCCCGAATGGGGCAACCCGCTCAGGTAAAACCTGAGCACCCCCAGCTGAACACATAGGCTGGGTGGAGGGCACTGGGGGAAGTGAAACATCTCAGTACCCCAAGGAAAAGAGATTATTCCCTGAGTAGTGGCGAACGAAAGGGGAGCAGCCCAAACCTGATAGGCTCAGTGGTTCTGGAGCCTATGCCTATCAGGGGTTGTAAGGCAGGTAGGACCTAGTTCAGAATAGGTCAAGAAGTTATCAACCGAACTCTAGTCAAAGGAGCCTGGAAAGGACCACCGTAGCGGGTGACAGTCCCGTAGACGAAAGAGGTAGGCTTCTTACCTGTCCTTGAGTACCACGGGACACGGGAAATCCTGTGGGAATCCAGGTGGACCACCATCTAAGGCTAAATACCCTTGATGACCGATAGTGAAGTAGTACCGTGAGGGAAAGGTGAAAAGCACCCCGGGAGGGGAGTGAAATAGAACCTGAAACCATGTGCCTACAAGCAGTCAGAGTCCTTCTTCGGAAGGATGATGGCGTGCCTATTGAAGAATGAGCCGGTGAGTTAATCTCGGTGGCGTCAGGTTAAGCAACTTTAGTTGCGGAGCCGTAGCGAAAGCGAGTCTGAACAGGGCGCCTAGTCGCCGGGATTAGACCCGAAGCCGGGTGAGCTACCCATGGCCAGGGTGAAGCTTCGATAAAATCGGAGTGGAGGCCCGAACCTTTCAGCGTTGCAAAGCTGTAGGATGAGCTGTGGGTAGAGGTGATATGCCAATCGAACCCGGAGATAGCTGGTTCTCCCCGAAATGCATTGAGGTGCAGCCTCAGATGATCGCTAATGGAGGTAGGGCTCTGGATGGACTCGGGGGCGAGAAGCTTACCAACTCCAACCAAACCATGAATGCCATTAGCCAAAATCTGGGAGTGAGACTGTGGGGGATAAGCTCCATAGTCGAGAGGGAAACAGCCCAGACCATCAGCTAAGGTCCCTAAGCGCGGACTAAGTGGGAAAGGAAGTAGGACTGCCCAGACAGCCAGGAGGTTGGCTTAGAAGCAGCCATCCTTCAAAGAAAGCGTAACAGCTCACTGGTTGAGTGGTGCTGCGCCGATAATTCAACGGGGCTCAAGTCCGCCACCGAAGCTATGGATTCGTGGCAACACGGATGGTAGGGGAGCGTTCCCTTAGCCATAAAGCTATTACGTGAGTAATGGTGGAGCTGAGGGAAGTGAGAATGCCGGCATGAGTAGCGTAAGGTGTGTGCGAAACACACCCACCGAAAGCCTAAGGTTTCCTATGGAAGGTTAATCCGCGTAGGGTTAGTCGGGCCTAAGCCGAGGCCGAAAGGCGTAGGCGATGGACAACGGGTTATTATTCCCGTACCGCTCTGGTGGAGGCAAAGGGGGGACACGGCAGGACAGGCTAAGCGCTCCCATTGGACATGGTGCGTCACTCGCTCTAGGTGATGCCGGGGCAGACAAATCCACCCCGGATTTTAGCTAAAAGCGAGAGGAAGCGGAGGGGAAACCCAATGCGACTTAGCTGAATTCATACCGTCAAGAAAAGCCTCGTTGCCTTTGAAACCAAAGCGCCCGTACCGCAAACCGACACTGGTAGGCAGGGGTAAATACCCCAAGGTGATCGAGTAATCCCTCGTTAAGGAACTCGGCAATCTAGCCCCGTAACTTAGGGAGAAGGGGTGCCCTCTTCAGAGGGTGGCACTAAAGTGGCCCAGGCGACTGTTTAACAAAAACATAGGTCTCTGCTAAAGCGAAAGCTGAAATATAGGGGCTGATACCTGCCCAGTGCTGGAAGGTTAAGGAGAGGTGTGAGAGCACCGAACTGAAGCCCCAGTGAACGGCGGCCGTAACTATAACGGTCCTAAGGTAGCGAAATCCCTTGTCGGGTAAGTTCCGACCCGCACGAATGGTGTAACGATCTGGGCGCTGTCTCAACG
>Ga0209635_10003181_pt1 | contig 12751 bp, 12 predicted proteins | sample DeeMarSWOR230_32_FD_187463 | JGI IMG/M metagenome (GOLD analysis project Ga0209635, IMG submission 187463) | Marine sediment microbial communities from White Oak River estuary, North Carolina - WOR-2-30_32 (SPAdes) (version 2) | ecosystem: Environmental > Aquatic > Marine > Intertidal zone >...
CTCGATATTAAGCCTGATGTGCTCGTGGATGATGGGGCCGACCTTATCTCACTCGTCCATTCAAAGCGTACCGAGCTTTTGAAACGCGTTCAGGGTGCATCAGAGGAAACGACCACAGGGGTTAATAGGCTGCGGATGATGGCAGCGGATGGCGCGCTCAAGTTCCCAGTGATGGCGGTCAACGACTCTCCCACGAAACGCTTTTTTGACAACCGCTTCGGCACAGCAGAATCTGCGTTTCAAGCGATTATGGGCATCACCAACACGCTTATCGCTGGCAAGAATATCGTCGTCGTTGGTTACGGTTTTGTTGGCCGAGGTATCGCTTCGCGCGCGAAAGGGTTGGGGGCAATTGTGACTGTTGTCGAAACCGATCCAATCAAGGCGCTTGAAGCGACGATGGATGGCTTCAGAGTTGCAGGGATGGCAAAGGCTGCTCTTGTGGGTGATATCTTTGTAACGACGACGGGTAACCTAAAGGTTATTCGTGAGGAGCATATGCGCGCGATGAAGGATGGCGCGATTTTGTGCAACGCTGGACACTTCAACGTTGAGATAGATATCCCAGCACTCAGTAAGCTCGCCGTGAAGAGGTGTGAAGTGTTGGAGGACGTTGAGGAGTTTCAGCTCAAAAAGGGTAAACGGCTTTTCCTGCTCGCGGAAGGGCGCTTAGTGAATCTCGCTGGCAAACGCTCGCTAGGGCACCCAATGGAGATTATGGATATGAGCTTTGCTCTGCAGACTCTAAGCGTCAAATATATTGCTAAGCATGGTGGCGAGCTTGAGCCCAAGGTTTACGAGGTACCGGCAGAGATCGATCGCAAGGTGGCTGAACTCAAGCTCAAGTCGGTTGGCGTGGAACTTGAAAAGCCGACGAAGGAGCAACTTGAGTATTTAAGATCCTGGCGTGCGGGCACTTAACCCAAAACATCTATGAGCACATAGTTTCGAGTGTTTTCTCAAAATCTTTATATTCGGACGGGATATCCCTTTTGAACTCTTCTGCTATTACAAAAATCTCCTTTAGGGTTCTTTGGACGAGGGGGGCCAAGAATTCACGAACTTCCTTCTTTCTTGTATTAACTCCCTCTCGTCTAAGGACTACGGATGTTCCGGCTGTCAATAGATTGAATAAATTCAGGGGTGAGGGATAAACAGCTAACTCGCTAAACTGACTCAAAATATCATTTAGACCTAATTCCTCGGATGTGATTCCAACCCCAAATCTCTTAACGATGCTCCCTGTGATTTCTTCACCCATTCTAAAGACTTTCTCCCTTTTCAATCGCTCCTCTTCCGCCTGCTTGCGATCGGTGATGTCTACGATAATTCCTCTCAGGCCCACAGGTTTGTTTTCCCGAATAATAGGAGTTGAATGTATGATAACGGGAAATGTGCTGCCGTCTTTCCTCAGTGCGGTGTATTCAGTGACACCTAACTTTTCTCCGCTCAGTACCCCCATAATATTCTTCTTAGCCCTCTCTCGATCTTGGGGAACAAACATCTGAATGGCACTCAAACCCAAGTCCCTTTCAGAATAACCAAAGATTCTGAATGCAGCCTGGTTTGCAAATATAACCCTCCCAGCCGTATCCAATTCAAAAACCATTTCCGGCAATAATTCAACCAGCTCTTTGTACTTTTTTTCGCTCTCACATAGCTTTTCTTCCGCCCGTTTGCGCTCGGTGACATCTCTGTGAACAACAATTATTGCTTTTGGTTTGCCTTTGGCATCTCTTAAAACAGAGAGGTTAAAACTTGCCACAAGTTGCATCCTATCTGTTCGTTTAACCAGGTACTCTTCAGCTTGTATTGGTTTGCCTGAGAGTAGCAATTTTAACTGTTTTAAAAATTTCGGCAAATCTTGTTCGGCTATGAATAATTCTCTAAGAGTTTTTCCAATAGTTTCCTTTTTTGTATGTCCTAACTGCAAAGATGCTGCTTTATTAATATACGTAATTCTCCCTTGCAGGTCAGTAATAGTAACTCCATCAATCATGCTTTCCATAACTTTAGTCGTCTCTTCAGGTAACACCTCGATAATTGCATCTGCAACTAGACGCTTCTCGGCAGGCTTCTTTCCTGTCGATCTGCTTTTTCTCACCCTCCGCTTCATTTTCTTCATCCTCACACCACAGAGCTAACATTTTTCATCAGTTCTAGGGGTATGTTAATTTTTTGGTTAATAAAGTTCTATTTACCTTTCAAAGTATTTTTGGAGTGCTACAATCTCTTGATTTCAGCTAGATGAGGCGAAAATCAATCACCTCGGGACAAACATGGGAACTTTTTTCTGGTAACTTTTATATTCTCTACCAAACTCCTTAACTAGCTCCTTCTCCTCCTTCCATGCAACCAGATAATTGTAAAAAATGTAAACTGGTATGAAAAGCAAAGAATGCCAGGCTGAAAAAAGGAAAGACATCCCTATCTGCACCAAATTTGCGCCAAAATATTGAGGGTGTCGGACTACGGAATAAGGCCCGCCGGTCATTATTTTACTCGGTTTGCCGTGGGTCTCAGCGACCTTCAAGCTCACTACTTTAACCGCTTTAATTGCGAGCCAGGCCCCGGTCAACACAAAAGGTAGAGCGATTATCAAGTGTAGAATAGGAATAGAAAAATTAACAAATGGAATTGAGATAGACGCGCCTGAGAGAACATGGACGATAAATCTCGGCTGCGGTGAAATCCACAATCCAATCAAAAAAATGAGCTCCATCTCTCCAGAGGTGGTGCCAAGGATATTCCCGATTTTGGTCCCCTTTTTTTCGCCATATTTTCTCTGAAGTTTCTGATGTTCAACTGACCAAAAATGAAGCGGTAATGCCAAAGTCAGGCCTACTATACAAATAAAAAACCAGATTGACATACTCATTTTCACCTTGCGATTTTTTCGGCATACAAATTAGTTTCAATTTTGAGACTTAATTTATTAACCAATTTAGGGCATGCTCAAGTGAAGGCAGTGAGGGTGTGAAAAAAAATGAAAAAAAGTGTGGTTATATTCACGGTTTTCTTGGAGGCGGTTCTTTTTCTATCGATAGCGGGAAGTGGCATGGCAAACCCAATTCCCATCCCGACGCTCATCATGCCGAGTGAAAACATAGATGTTTCGATATCTCCAAGTGCTGACGGTTATCATGCAACGGTTGTTGGCATCTATCCGTTCACCAACGAGAATTGTGAGAACGTTACCATGTATTTTCCGATACCCTCCGATGCGAATAACGTGAGCGTAAATATGGATGAAAACAATATAACTTGGACATCGGTTGATAACATTTATCCAACGGTGCTGGGAAATCTGCCAATGATAGCTTGGGAAATTGCTCCGGTTCCAGACAATTTCGTGATAACGGTTTCTTACGAGCACAGTCTTACAACGGATGGCGAGAATTACACTTTTTTGTACGCGATGGGAACTGGAAAGTACCTCAACACGTATGCGAAAGAAACCACAGCATATGTAAAGATTACAATGCCTATCGAATGTTGCTCGATAAATGTCTATTTGGACAACGAACCGACGCTCTTTGATCGCACAACTGAAAATAACAAAGTAGTTATCTCTTTGACAGTGGTAAGCGAGATGTTTCAGCCGTTGACAAAAGATCTCATTTTGAAATTTGAAACCGATTCTGATCTTGACGGGATGCCAGACCCTTGGGAGAGTCAGTACGGGCTGGACCTGAATGAAAATGATGCAAACGGGGATAAGGACGGAGACGGTTACACTAACTCCCAAGAATATCAAGCAGGAACTAACCCCAACGATGCTGCTAGTTACCCGGTAGATTCAGTCGATGGAATTAACTTGATGTTTATAGCGGCGGGCATAGCAGGCGTTGCTATCATGATTAGTGTAGTTTTTATACTCAAAATGAAGTAATCGCGATAACTGCTTGAAATTTCAGCTTGGGACCTAAAAATCATCATTTGCTTTTTTTACCATATTTCTTTTCGAGTAATATGAAGGATATGGCACCAATCGCCCCAAATATCAAAGGAATGTACCAGCTCTCGCCCATGCATACGCTCATCCTATGCCAAAAAGTAGTTTCGGGTATCCAAATGAGTTGCCTTTGACGCACATAAGCCCAAACTATCCAAGCCACGAACCCACAGAGAGTAGCGATAAAGACTAACCTAGGGATCCACCATTTGACACTTTTCGCCCGCCGGTGTTTTCTAATTTTTGTCCTATTCATGCCGAAACTTCCTTACTAGATTTTGAAAAAAATGTTATCCCACTTTCTTTTATAATCACCTATCACAATTTCCATCGCGAACCCTCCGTGATTAAGGCTTCTAAGCGGCAGGTCTAAACCTCAAGAGCGCTGCTAATCCCTTGAAAGCTATTAGAAGTTGTTTGCCCTCCTCGGTTTCGGTCGAGATGAACTCAGCGCCAGCACCAAACTGGTCCGCTAGCTCCAGCAGCTCTTGCACGACATCCTTGCTCTCGACTAACGATAACCTGGTTTCGCCGCAGCTCGGGCATTCTCGCGCAGACAGCTGTTTTTTGAATTTTTCAACATCCTCAACGGTTTCCTGCAGCTCATGCTCACAAGATTGGCATTTGGCAGTTACGCGGTTTTTCCTTATCCCCTCTGAAATTAACAATAGCTCGACAGCGCCCAGCTCAAGGGAGCGCCTGATTTCCCGCTCGCCATACGTCGCCAGTCCTCTGCCGGCGACGAGCTCCTCCATGAAGCGTTGGACGAGCGATTTTTCCTTCAGGATATCGAGGTCGGTGAGTATCTCACCTGATTTGTTTACCACTTCCTTTACCCCCTGCTCATCGGTGTAACCAGTATCGAGCACACCAGCGATCTTCTTCTTGATTATATCTTGCAATAATTCACTTTTCAAGAATTCGTCTTTAGTCGGCCCAGGTCCACCGATTAGGATTGCCCGCAGATCGGGGATTTGCGAAAATATCTCGTTGGCGGCTTCCGCAACCCTTTTCGCATACTCACGAGCAGCGATTTCTATCAACCGTTCGAACCGCCGTGCAGACTGGCCCCCTTTGCCGTGTTTTCCTGGGACTCCGGAAGTTAACCTTCTCACTATCTCGATGTTTTTGCCACGTATGGTCGCGAGCGTTGCCTCTCGTCGATCCATGACGAGCACCCCCACGGTCTCCTTGACCTGAAGCATCTCCCGCAACGGGTCGAGCACGAACTCTTGGTCGCAGCGGTACATCCTGATAGTTATCTGCTCAAGTGGCTCGATCCAATAAAGCTTGATATCGGCGATGTCCTCGCGTCCAGCCACGTTTCCGCAAAATATGGCCATACCATTTGAAGGTGGGCGCCTGTGAGTTTCGGCGTAGGTGCGCAAAAACTGGACGATTCGCTCGAGGGCGCTTATCACGTTCTTTCGAGTAGTCTTCGATTTTATGTTCGCTGCCGTTCCTTGCTCATTCCGCAGCTGTTGGATAACTTTGTTTAGCTCAAAATCTGGGGTAATGTAGACCGAGATGAGCTCAGTTCCTCGGCCGCGCTTGTCAGCCAAATCTTCGAGCATCCGCTTAAATTGGTAACGCGCCTTGCTATCGACAGACATCCATATCCCTATCATACGTTTCAACCATGAATGTTAATAATATGGCGCCGAACTTACTTTGGTGATAAAGTGCGAGTGACATTTTGCTTCGGTGGCTCGATTTTGGCGCCGGAGGAGCCGGACGTGAGCTGCATTCGAGAGGTAGCGCAGACGCTCCGTGCGCTTAAGTCGCAGAGGCATGAAATCCTCGTCGTCACCGGTGGAGGGGGACCTTCGCGCAAATACATAGCGGTGGCACGAAAACTGAAAGCCTCAAGCACCCTCTGCGACATCATAGGCATAGATGTCACGCGTCTGAATGCTCGGCTTTTGATTGCGGCCCTCGGCAATCTCGCGGAACAGAAACCCCTTACCACGTTTGAAGAGGCAATTAGGGTGATGCTTAGGGATAAAGTTCCTGTGATGGGCGGTATAATGCCCGGCCAAACCACCGATGCGGTCGCCGCGATGTTGGCTAATTCGAGCAAGTCCAAACTTTTGATTTTCTTCACAGATGTGGGTGGAGTCTACACAGCTGATCCTAAACTTAACCCAAAAGCGAAGAAGTTCGAGGTTATGACTGGAGAGGAGCTCATGAAGTTGGTAACGGTTAAAAAATTGAAACCGGGAGCTAACATGATAGTCGACCCTGTTAGCGCGAAGCTCATCCAACGGACGGGCATCCAAACGCTTGTGTTGGGGAAGCACGAGATTAAACGCTTACCGGAGATTTTAAGGGGTGCGGAGCACAGTGGTACTACGATTGTACCCGGATGATAAGATGCCAGAGGATCACAGACATTGCATTGTTTGCGGGAAGGCGATTGAGTCAGATAAATTTTTCTGTTCACCCTCGTGCGAGGACATCTTCAAAAAACAACAGAAACGCATGGCACGCAGTAGATTAATTACGATGGCGATTTTCATCGCAATTTTCATGGTGATCATAGTTTTATCTTACCTTAGAACATAGACCCAACTCATGAAGATGCGATCAGGATAGTTAACGCGGGCTCTTGGATATCAATGACTTCGACTTTGTGCCCGGCGCTCGCGGTCTCTTTTATCACCCTCACATCTTCGGGCGCGAGTTCGAATTGCTTTCCACCCGCGCGGATTTTGAGCTTCCCTTTTGCAAGCTGTTTTGCCAGTATCTCTGGCTTAGCCTCACGCAAAGCTTGCACGACAAGTTTGGCGTCCGCACGTAGACGCGGCCCTAGCTTTGCCAATTTGGGTTCGACCGCAAGCACTCGCTCGGCCAGCTTCGGCCTGCCGACTTTGATGTTGAGCTTGCTCACGCGCATGGTGCCGGAGATGTCATCACCAACCTGCTTCAAATCTTTTGCTATCTCCTTGTTAGAGGAATAAATTTCGACCGATGAAAGTTCCTTGCTAAGCGCCATCTTGTGCGCAGACTTGAATTGTCGAAGAGCACTCACTATCAAGTTTGCTATCTCTCCGGTTCGCTCGGCTGATTCATCGATAAACTCCTCGTTTGCCTCGGGCCAGCTTGAGACGTGAACGCTTGGGTATGGGTGATCTTTGACGAAGTGGGCCTGGTAAACCTCCTCGGAGAAGTACGGTATGAATGGAGCGAGCAGTTTGGTGGCGGCTAATATCACATGGTAAAGCGTATACCGTGCAGCGTCGGCAGTGGAATCGTCACCATAGAGGCGGTGTTTAACTTCTTCGATGTACATATCGCAAAACTCGTGCCACACGAAGGTCTGGATTGCACTTAGCGCGTGGTTAAACTGGAAGTCATCGAGCCAGTCCGTGGTTTGCTTGATAAGTCGGTTGAGACGGCTAAGGATCCAGAGGTCGACAGGTCTAAACTTGAGCTTCTTCGGGTCGAGTTCAGCAATTTTCGCGTTCAGGTGGGCCCCAGCGAAACGTGCAGCATTCCAGAACTTACGCATGAATCGGTAACCGAATTCGACATCCTTCCAGCTGAAGGGGATGTCAGAACCCGTGGAGGCGCCGATAGCTGCCCACTGCCGGAGGGCATCAGCCCCATACTTGCCCCGGGCCATTGTCGTGTCGACGTAGTTGCCGAGCGACTTCGACATCTTTCGACCGTCTTCACCAAAAACCATGCCGTTGATCAGCACCGTGCGATAAGGCGCCTCGCCCAGCAGCGCTAGGTGTCGAACCAGCAGGTAGTAGTCCCATGTGCGTATGATGTCGGTACCGTTGGGTTGAAGGTCTGCTGGAAAGAGACGTCGGTCGAGCTCTGGCCAGCCAGCATGAGCGGCAATCGTTATTGAACTGTCCATCCACGTGTCGAGCACATCCTGCTCGGGCTCGAAGCTTTTGTTGCCACATTTCGGGCATCGTTCGACTGGTGGTTTATCTTTCGCAGGGTTCACGGGCAGCTGTTTCTCCTCGGCGACAATAGGCTCTTTACAACTTGTACAGTACCAAGCCGGAATCGGGGTCGCAAAGACCCGCTGCCTCGAGATCACCCAGTCCCAATCCATCGACTCTACCCAGTCGATTAACCTCTGCCGCATGTGCTCGGGAACCCAACGAACTTGCTTAGCGCTCTCGATCACCTTGTCCTTCATGTCTATCACTCTCATGAACCACTGCGGTTTCGCTAGGATTTCAACCGGAGTCTTGCACCGCCAGCACACCCCGACGCTTTGAGCCAGCTTCTCCTGCTTCACGAGCAGACCCGCTTTGCGGAGGTCATCAATGATTGCACGCTTGCACTCCTCGAGTGTCAGCCCAGCATATTTGCCAGCTGCCCCGCTCATGTTCCCTTTTTCATCGATGAGTTTGACCACGGGTAGCTTGTAGCGTTTCGTCCACCGCACATCAGTCTTATCGCCGAAGGTGCAGACCATCACCACGCCCGTGCCGAACTCGGGATCGACCTCGTGGTCCTCGATGAGCTCGACGACTTGACCGAATGGGGGGACCTCGAGCTTTTTTCCAACGTGCTTCCCGTAGCGCTCGTCTCCAGGGTAAACCGCCACGACCACGCATGCGGGAAGATATTCGGGTCGGGTGGTGGCTATGGTAAGGTACTCGTCCTCGCCGTGGAGCTTGAACTTGATGTAGCTGAATGTCGCCTCTCGATCTTCGTATTCGACTTCGGCATCGGCAATCGCGGTTTCGCATCGCGGGCACCAGTTGACAGGGTGCTCGCCTCGATAGATCAAACCACGCTTGTAGAGCTGCACGAAGGATAGCTGGGTTCGCCTGTAGTAGTCCGGGTCCATCGTCCGGTACTCGGTGGACCAATCGATTGAAAAGCCGAGCGAGTTCATCTCCTCCCGCATGTGGGCGATGTTCTCCTCGGTCAGCTTGATGCAGAGTTTTCGGAATTTTTCAGGCGGGAGATCGCCTTTGCGGATTCCGTAGCGCTTTTCGACTTGAACCTCAGTCGGCAACCCGTGGCAATCCCAGCCCTGCGGGAACAGCACGTTGAAGCCGCGCATTCGCTTGTAGCGGGCGACCATATCGAAGTAGGTCCAGTTCAGTGCCGTGCCCATGTGAAATTCGCCTGACGGATATGGCGGTGGAGTATCAATTACGTAAGTCGGCTTTTTTTTATCCTCGCGATCAAAGCTATAGATGCCTAACTCTCTCCATCGCTCATGCCACTTGGGTTCGATTTTGAGCGGGTCGTAGTCCTTTGATACTTCCACTTGATACCTCCTTTGGCTTTTCTCGACAGCCTCATCAAAATCTGAATTGAACAATATAAAGCAATTCGGCTATTCCCCCTCAACGATGTGATCAGGGGGTAATCGCACAAAAGCTTCCAAACTAGGCTGCTTGGTGGGGCGTTTGAATTTTACTTCTTTGTCAAGGTTAACACGTAGCCCCGCGTAGCCCGGAACCGTTTCCACACCAGTTGCAGTTTTGATTCGCTTCGCCTCCTTCTCCGGTGAATGTTTTAAGAACAGCATTCCCATATGCAGCATCACTGCGAGCTCCGGTTTCACTTGATTCAGGAGAGCGATGAGGTCGTCAGAGCAGAGGTGCCACGGGATTCGCATCGCCAGCGGACGCGTGACATTTGCTATTAGAACTCGACTGCCTTCGAAGTGCTTCGCGAGTTCATCAAAGTACTGAGTATCGTTGGTGTAGCCTATGATGCCCTCTTGCGAGTGGATATTTAGCCCAAACGTCGTGGGGTCGCTGTGTTTGGTCGGTGTTGCCGTGAGTTTTATGTCGCCGAGTTCGTAGCTTTCGCCAACTCGAAGGCAAACGACTTTCTCCGGCTTTCCCTGATGAAAGCGCGATATCGCCGGGCCAAATTTCCCTACACTTTTGAGCACGCTCTCGCTTCCTATGAGCACTCCTCGTCTGCGGGTCATGTGCTGGGTCATCGCTTCTATGAGCACTTCGGCGTCACAGTAATGATCGGGATGACAATGAGTAGCCACGACGCAGTCAAGGGCAAGCGGATTCAGATTGTGCTGGTGGGAAAGCAAGAGAGCTCCGGGTCCAGGATCAATGTGTATTTTGACTCCCGCGTGCAAGCGGAAGCCCCCAGTCTTGAAATGCTGGTCTATAACTTGAAAACGGCCTCCACCGCATCCCAGAAATACGAGTTCGACCATAAGATCGCCGATTTTTATTTGTGGTGGGAAAAATAAACCTACTTGAACAATGAATGGCTCCTTGTAGGGTTACCACCAGCATCCCTGAGCCTTAACCCTCTCGCTTTATAAAGCTCGCAGCATCCGCTCATTCAACTATCAGTGAGGTTTCCGTGCACCTGACTCCGGGGATGTTCTGGATCTTGCTCACGACGGCATCGCCTAGCGCTTTAAGATCTGCGGCTTCGATTCGTGCCACGATATCGAATCTTCCCGCGGTTGCAGCGGCGAATTTGACTCCTGGAAGTTTTTTGACCTCATCCAAAAGTGCCAGCGCCTTTCCCGGGTCAGTACGGATGTACACGATTGCTTGCATTGCCCGCCTCCTTGAGTGGTGGACCGGGCGGGACTCGAACCCGCGACCTCTCGCTATCTCGGTTACCATGCGAAGCGAGCGCGATACCACTTCGCCACCGGCCCCCAAGTTATTTTTCGGCGTCAAGCTTAAAACTACTCTTCCCACTTGAACAACAATAGCCCGGCCACGAGCACGGCAATCACAAAACCAGCCAGCGCAAGCACGGAGGGAGCAATCGCTGCTAGATCTTTGCCACGCATGATAACAGCCGTAAAAGCGTTCTGCGCATGATAAGTTGGCAAAATTTGAGCGATGCTCTGCATGTACCCGGGCATCATCTCTATGGAGAACCAGAGCCCACCGAGCGCAGACATCGGTAGTACCAACGCCATCACGGCACTGGAGGCCCCTTCCTGTGAATGTACAAAAGACGAAACGAGGAGTCCAAGACCGACGGCAAGTATGATGACTAGAGCACCGATTAACGCCACGAGCAGGAGGCTGCCGTACACGCTCATACCAAACAAGAGAATACCCACGCCAAAAAATACGGCCAATTGCATGCACCCTATTAGGAAATGGGAGAGCAATTTACCTGCGAGATAACTGGCCCGGCCGATGGGTGCTAGGAGGTTGCGCTTAAACGTGCCCTTGTCTCTCTCCTTGATGGTACTCTCGGCCCCGCCTATACCACCTATCATAAGGACGAACATCACCGCCATCCCAGGGACGATGAATTGGAATGGGTCGAGTTGCTTACCGCTGACGGACTCGGCGGAGATTGGAGGTTGTTGCCCGAGAAATCCCATGGTGACTCCTTCAAGTGTACGCATGACGATTGATGATATCTCCTGCTTGGTTTCATCGTATATCAGGCGTACAGGGGCTGCATTCTCGCTGAATCCTTCCGGCACTATTATCGCAGCTACTTTTTCGCCGTCTAAAACGTCATTTTCAGCTGCCGCAGCGCTGTCAGCTCTCGTGACATCGAAGACGACATTAAGGGCAAAGACGTAGTTATCGGCTAATGGGCTGTCATCCTCCTGAACTACAATGACGTCGATTTTTCCCATATCGCCGCTAAACGCCAGACCAAAGACCGTAATAAAGAGGAGGGGTAGTGCGAAAGTAAAGAACAGAGCATGTCGGTCCCTCATCCACAAGCGCAGTTCCTTTACAGTTATGGTAAGAAATCTCATCTCAATCCTTCAGCGTCCTGCCCGTCAACTTTATGAAGACATCTTCGAGTGCGGGCTGGGCGACGTTTAATGAATCTATGCGCACCTTTTTCGACGTGATCAAGCCGACCACCTGTCCGAGTATAGCGTCCGCGGTCGGCGAGAGCAGGCGTAGGCCCTCGGATGTTTGCACGACCTCCTTCACGCCGCGGAGTTTTCGAAGTTTTGCCAGCAGAGTTCTCGGTATTCCAGTCGCTTTCACCTCGATCACTTCAAGCTTTCCGATCGATTTTTTCAAGACAGCCGGCGAATCGAGCGCGATGATTTTGCCGTCATCCATTATAGCTACGCGGTCACAGAGGTAGTCTGCCTCTTCCATGTAATGAGTCGTTAACAGGATGCTGGCCCCTTCAGCCTGAAGCTTTTTAATCATCTCCCACACCGCTTGACGTGCTTGTGGGTCTAGTCCGGTAGTGGGTTCGTCTAAGAAAAGTAGACGTGGTTCGTGGATTAGTCCCACCGCTAGGTTAAGGCGGTCCTTCATTCCACTGGAGAAGCTTTTGACGCGATCTTTTGTTCTATCCTTCAGTTGTACAAGTCTGAGCAGCTCATCGGTTCGCTTCTTTAGTCGCTCGCCCACGGCACCGTAGAGCTTGCCAAAATACGCGAGGTTCTCAGCAGCTGTTAAATCATCGTATAGGGCGACATCTTGGGGGACGATACCAATGACACGACGAACTTCTTTTGGTTGCCGTCTGATGTCACAGCCATCAACGGTGGCAGTTCCTTTGGTCGGCGGTAGGATCGTCGACAGCATCGCTATGGTGGTGGTCTTGCCGGCGCCGTTAGGGCCAAGCAAACCGAAAATCTCGCCCTTTTCGATCGTAAGATTTATGTCGTCGACGGCCTTTCGCCCGTTAAATACTTTTGTGAGCCCCTGTATCTCTACTATGGCCATAATTGCGCCTCAAGTGTTTAGGTAAACAGTGTAAGTATATTACTCTAATTATTAGTGAGTCATCCTAGCATACACATCAAGTTTATTTGGAATCCTATACCAATCCTCGATGCTCATTATGAGTAAATCAGGCGTCACGATTTTGATCTCAACA
>Ga0209635_10003182_pt1 | contig 12750 bp, 13 predicted proteins | sample DeeMarSWOR230_32_FD_187463 | JGI IMG/M metagenome (GOLD analysis project Ga0209635, IMG submission 187463) | Marine sediment microbial communities from White Oak River estuary, North Carolina - WOR-2-30_32 (SPAdes) (version 2) | ecosystem: Environmental > Aquatic > Marine > Intertidal zone >...
AAACCGTTAAATATTATTATGAACAATTTGATGAATTTACTTTTGACGTCGTTCATATGAAAAATGCGATTGTATCTGGAAATGCTGAATTAATTTCATATATATCACTTTGTAGGAAATTTAATGAAAAAGATATAAAAAAAATTTTGGAAATATTTTTTTACATCTAAAAATAATTTTGATTTTTAAACAAAATATCATAAAGCTTATTTAAGAAACTTAAAGTAGGTCTTCGATGCTTTTCTGTATGGAGCTCTTTTAATCCTTTTCCTAAATCCTGTTACAAAAACTACTCCAAAAATAAGGATTATTATTCCAAAAATTTGAATAATTTCAATTTTTTCATTGACTGCAAATAAACTTATTAAAACCGCTGTGGAAATATCAGCAGATATATCGCAAGGAACAACGATATTAGCAGCCGCTTTTCTAAATCCATATAGAGTAAATAAAAGTGCCATAATAGCCATAATGAAAGTAATACATATGAAAACTGAAGAAACGAGAGGTTCTGGAATCGCACTAATACGTTTGGAGACTGTTTGTAATGCATTAAAAGTACCTGCAGTAAGGCCAAAGATTAATCCAGCTCCAATATATCCACTTAATTTTGAAATAAGAATGAAAATCATCTCCACTATTATAATTGGAATTGAAGAAGCAAGTAATAATGTAAGATTGAAATCCTCTAAATAAATTACACCGGAATTTGGATTAAAAATTGTGATAAGTGCGGTTCCTAAAATAATTAAAAGGCTTCCTATAATTTGTATATTATAAACTTCCTCATGTAATACAAAATAAGAAAATGGGAGCATAAATAATAATCCAATTCCTCCTAATGGTGCAATAATATTAATTGGCGCAAATATTAGAGAAACCCATTCTAAAAAAAAATAAACTGTGGTTAATAGTGTTCCAAAAATCCAAATTCGATATGTTTTTTTTTTAATTAACTTATATATTCTCGAACCATCGATTGCATACTTTTGGATTCCTTTTCCTAAATATAATATAATGTATGCAGATATGCCAATGAATAAACCTAAAAAAACCAAAATATAAGACTCTAAAATCAATAATTAGTTTATAATAGTTATGATGTATTGAAAAAATAATTTTATGCTTTTTCCTGAGCAAACTTTGAATTTTTTTCAATATACAGAATAACAGCAATCAAAGTCATACTAAAAATAAGTACTAATGAATTATAACCAAGTATGGAATCAGTGGGCAATTCTGGTGTTTCATTACAAGTATTCTCTTCAAAAGTATTCCCTATACATACTCCGTCTTCTAAAATACAAGATTTATTAGAGAATAGGATGTTACTTTTAACATAATTATAGCTAGAGTCCCATAAATATATACTTATATTTGTATTATAAATATTATTATAAGAAATTGTGGCATTACAACTCTCCCATATAAACATCCCATAATCTGCTACAGATATGTGATTTTGTGAAATTGTATTTTCCTCCCTGCATTTTTCAATAAACATCCCATAATCTGCCATGGATATATGGTTTTCTAAAACATTATTTTGACTGCTCGATCTTAAATAAATTCCATCTAAACCTTTGAATATGTGATTTTCTGAAATATTATTTTTATTGCAATGATTTAATGAGATTCCACACTTATTAAATAAATTATTCCTGATATTATTAGAAGAACTCATAACACAATCAATTCCCGAATGATACCAAATATTAAATTGATTTTCCATTAAAGTGTTATTAAAACAATATCTCATAAAAATACCTGTATGGGACGAAAAGATCATATTTGATATTTCAGTATTATTACAATTCACCAATATTAACATTCCAGCGCCAGAATAATTATTTAACTTTCCTCCAGACTTATTCACCATATAATATATTGTACTCTCGTTAATTTTATTTGTAGTATCGATAAAATGTGAAGAATCAGAAGATTTAGTTCCCCCTAACGATATCCAGGAATAATACAGCTTATTTTCTGTCATATTTATACGAAAACAATGCCCAATTTCAATATTTGCTAAAATCAGAATATTATTTTTTATTTTATTATCATTAGAATTTGTTCTGATCCAGATTCCTCCCTCATCAAGCCTAGCAACGGTGTCATTTATAATATTATTTGAGATTAAATTATTGCAACATGGTTTAGTAGAACCCCAATAGCTACATACAATTGTAGATCCTAAAGCAATACCAAAATGGTAATTAAAATTAATCTGGTTATGTGTAATTGAACTATTATAACTAGTCCAGAAAGCTATACCTCCTCCTCGTGGATGACATTCGGGAATATAAAGATTTCCATCCCTATAGGGATTGTATCCATTATGGATTACGGAATTTTCTGTTATAATACAAGAATTTGAATTTTCTAAAAAAATTCCGTGACAAAAATTATCAACTATGTCATTTTGATGTATAATTATGCCATTTGAACCTACTAAATTAATACCATAAGAATTATTGGCACAATTTACATTAGTGATTTTTCCCCTCCTCACATTTATTAATTGGATACCAGCTGTAAAGCCATAAATACATGTACAATTCCTAATTTCAAAATATACTTCTGAGTCGCGGATTCTAATACAATTACCATCTCCATTGCGATTGATAGTGATGTTTTCGATGATATAAGGATCTTCTTTAGTTCCACTACCTCCACCAAACCATTCTTGGCTTTCAACCCACGTCCAGTTATGCGCTCCAAAACCTTGAGCATCTCCATCAATGTATACACTACTTAATACCCAATATCCTGAATTTTTTATCAATAGTTCTGGTGTATAATTACTAGTCTGATTATTGCATGAAAGATTGTAAAAGAATTCCTTATTAGATATGAAAGAAACTGATAAAGATATAGTTATAAATAAAATAAATAGCCAAGAAAATATTCTTTTTCTCATAGTAAAAGGATTTTTTATAATAGTATAAGATTAGAAATGTAAACTTTTATACTTTATTGTAAAAATTACTTAATTTTGGAATAAGTAAATACTAAATTCCTAATCTCTTTCTACATAATTCGATAGCAGTTGGATTATTATCGGTTCCTATCCAATTCCTACGGAGTTTTTTCGCTACTGCTAATGTTGTACCTGTACCACAGAAGAAATCAGCAATTATGTCTCCTTCATTTGATGAAGCCAATATTATACGTTCAAGTAATTTTTCAGGTTTTTGGGTAGGATATCCAAGATACTCTTTTGCTCGAGTAGCAGTTTGAAATGAATATATATCGTTCCAAACGTCTCCAACTAAATTTCCCGGCCTTTCATCAAGATATTGTTTTCCTCCCCTTCTTTTTCGATACAAACGCCCATCTTCATCTGTGTATCTAAACATTTTTTTAATATATTCTTGATTATATGGAATATACTGTTTATTAAAAGTGAAATCATCTGAATTAGTATAATAGAGTATTGTATCATGTTGACGAACCCATCCCTTTATTTGGCTTTTAAATCCAGAAACACTTCCTACATTCCAAATAATTTCCCGTCTAAAATTTTCACGGGTAAAAATTTTATCACATAAAGGTTTTAGGTCAAATATTGCACTGGCATCACAATGAAGGTAAAAACTTCCTATAGGTTTTAAAACACGATGCATTTCTATTATTCTTAATCTCATAAATTCTAAATAAGCTTCTAGGGATTCCCATTTGTCTGAAAACTCTTCATAATCTACTCCACTATAAAAAGGAGGATCTATATAAATTAAATCAATCAATCCTGAATCTATCTTCTTTAAGAACTCTAAATTATCTATTAAATAGACAGAATTGAGTTTCATAGGAGGATTAAATACAATTGAAAACTTTATTAATTTATTATGAGAAAGGAACGATTAAATAAGAAGTTCTTGGATGAATTTAAAAAATACGATTTTTCTAAAATTAATGAAGAACAAATTTATTTAGTAGGTTCTGCTCGTTTTAAAGAACATTTTATTAAAGTTGAGTCAATTTTACAAATAAAATATGAAAAAATTGTAAATATATGTTCGATTGATGGATTATTTCATAAAGGAAAGTTTTCAGAAGAAGAATGGGAGAGCCTTCAAATGATTGCATTGAAAAAATTACATTTTCAAGATGCGATTCTAATTTTAGATATAGAAGGTTATATAGGTAAGCATTCAAAAGAAGAAATTGAATATTTTGAAAGGAATTTTAAGAAACCGATTTATTATTTGTCAAAGTTAATTTAAAAAAGAACCTTAAATGGTTGAAAAAATCATTAATTTGATAATCTCATTAGATTTTAAATTTATTTTTATCATATAGATATAAAGATTTGATTTATATTAATTTGTGTTAAGAATTAAGGGTTATTATTTAAAATGGAATTGTTCCAAGTATTTTGGGACGATCAGCAGAAACTTTTTTTAGAATTCAAAAAGGATAATGAAGAAAAAGAAATTTATGCTCCTCAAAAAATAAAATATTTAAATATTCATTTTGAAATATCAAAAATTCTAACACAAGATACATTCCACAAACAGCCCCCGATTATAATATCAATTAAGAAAATCTATCACTCAAATGAATGTTTATCTTTTCCTATTGAATTAGATGATTTCAGAAATTCAAATGATCTCCAAATAAAAATACTACGTTTAATAATATTTTTAAAGAGCGGGCATCGTGTAGAATATATATTTACTGAAAAGCTTAACTTATCTGATGTTTGGATTAATGAAGATTGTTATTTTGGTTACAATTTAGAAGATTTAAGTTCGAGAAATCGTTATAGACAGACGATTACAAAAGAGAAATTGTATGAAGAGATTCAAAAAGATTATGAGAATAATACAGAAAAGAAAACACTGATTGTAGAAAAACAAAAGATAGAAAATGTTGTTGAAAATGATTCTTTAGTAGAAATGATACGAGAGAATAATGACACATTAAAAGTTATAGCGAATGAACTAAAAAATTTAACAACGGTAATAAAAAGTCTTTCTTTTATCAATCCAGCTCATGGATATCTCCCTCCAGGGCCGTCTATGAGGAGCAGTAATGAATTTGGGATAGAGCGAATTAAAAGGCCACCCTCAAGGCCGATGATGATGCAAGGAGGATCCTCAGCAAAAGTATTAGTAATTAAAGAAATGAAAGAAAAATTCACAAGAGTTATTGAAAAAAATAATGGATTCAATATTAAAGATATTTTAAAGCCAATGAGTGAAGATGAGTTAAAAAATCTAACGCTCAATGAAGAAGAGTTAAAGAAAAAAGAAGAAGAAGCAATTAAAAAACAAATTGAAAGATTTAAAAAAGAACAACTCAATGATTTATCTTTAGATAATTTGGAACCAAAACAATAGATCAATTTTCGAGAAAAAACTTATTATGATAAATGTTTAATTGACATGAAACATTAAGTAATATTTAGTGTATATTTTATATTGGAGGTCATATTAGATTCTACTAAATTATTTTATTGGAACTGCTGGGAGTGGAAAATCAACATTAACAAGCGAAATAATAGCTTATGTTTTGAATAGAGATCCTGAAATTTCTGCCATCACATTAAATCTAGATCCTGGTGTAAAAATTTTACCCTATAATCCTGATATTGATATAAGAGAATTTATTGTTCTTGAAGATATAATGACAGAATACGGATTAGGACCTAATGGAGCAATGATATTAGCATCAGATTTAATGGTCAACTATTTAGATGAGGTAAAAGATGAAATTGATGAATATAATCCAGATTGGATTTTTGTAGATACTGCGGGACAACTTGAATTATTTGCTTTTAGGGATACCGGGCCTTTAATAGCAAGCTCCTTAGGATTTGGGTCAATTCAAAGAGCTGTATGCTTTCTTTTTGATTCAAATTTAGTGCTTAGGCCAAATGGGTTCATTTCAACATTACTTTTGGCTGCATCAGTTCAATTTAGATTTAGGAGAATCCCTCAGATAAATGTGCTTTCGAAAGTAGACTTATTATCCGAAGAACAAATTGAAATGATTGTGAATTGGAGTCAAGATTTTAAAGCATTAGAGGATTCTACAAATGAACGTGAGAGTGGACTGATACGTGAATTGTCAATGTTAATTTCAGATGTTTTTGTGCAAATGGGGTCTACATCAGAACTAATTCCCTGTTCTATTAAAGAAGAAGATGGACTTGATATATTATTTGGTTCAATACAAAGAGTATTTGACTCTGATAAGTCACAATTTTATTAAATTTTAGATTAAACTTAATTACTATATGAATTTAAATTAAAGGAAGTAAAATGAAAATAATCGGACCAATTGCGGGAATAGGCTCACGATTACGCCCTTTTACATTGAGTAAACCTAAAGCATTTATTAATGTTGCTGGTAAAACTGTATTAGAACATATATTAAATAAGTTTGAAAATACGTTTGATTCAGATACAGAACTGATTCTAATAGTAGGATATAAAAAAAGACAAATTACCGAATTTGTGAAAAAGAAATATAATTCAAGATTCAAAATGGTGTTTATAGAGCAGATTCCACGTGGATACAATGATGATGTTCCGTTCTTCTGGGGTTTAGCTGATGCAGTTTATTTAGCTCACGAGCGATTTGAAGGAATAACTATTGACTCTAAAGATAAGGATAAGAGAGAAGGTGCGTTAATTTTCCTAGCTGACATGATTCCAATTGATGAATATTCATATATAATGTATCGTTATTTTGAATCCGATGTAGATGGAATTATAACAGTAATGGAAGTTCCTGAAGAAGATGCAAGTTCTTATGGAGTTGTTGTAGTTGATGAAAATTTTATTATAAAGAAATTGGTTGAAAAACCAAAAATATATGTCTCGAATTTAGCAATTGCAGGACCTTATGCTTTTTCGCATTCTGCTACAACAGCATTATTTAATAATATTAAAAAATACCTTGATCAAAGAAATGAAAATACTAAAGAAATTTATCTAACTGAAAGTCTACAAGATTTAGTTGATAGTGGTTTTAAGATAGCTGCTGTTAATTTAAAACAAGGAATATTAGATTTTGGAAGGCCTTCTGCACTTTTAAATGGAAGTAAATATTTATTGGAACTTTATTCTACTAAGAAAGAAGAATATTCGCAATTAAATATTACAATTGATAAGTCGTTCATTAAAAATCCTGTTTTTATTGGTAAAAGTTCAGAAATTATTAATTCTGTAATTGGACCACATGTTTCAATAGGAACCAGTTCAAAAATAGAAAATTGTATATTAGAAAATTGTGTGATTGAAAAAAATACTATTCTAAGAAATATCATATCTGGTAGCTCAATTATAGGAAATAATGTCCAAGTAGAAAATATTAGTAAGGATAATTTAATAATTGGTGATAAAAGCATTTTCTAGATATATCTATTTTAAAAAATATTGAAAATTGAGAATTTTAAAAAATATTATTAACTTCTTTAAAATATAATTATCTTGAGATAAAAATAAAATTTAATAAAATCGAGTTTTACGTGATCTTTTATGCCATATAATATTGCTTTTGATATTGCCCATAAACCGAGAGGTAAACTAGACGAGAATCTAACTGAAATGAGAGATTTTCTCAATGCAAATGAATTTATATGTTACAATTATTTAGAAACTCCGGTTACTCAACTTTCTTTAAAGCCATTTGATATTCTAGTATTTGTTTGTCCTGATTTTGCTAAAATTTCCTCTATGGAAATAACTGAAATAGTTAATTGGGTAAAAGAGGATGGTGGAGGATTACTACTATTATCCCATGCTGGTGGTGATAAAGGTAGAAATAGCAATTTAAGTGAACTGAGTCAACAATTTGGAATGGCTTTTGAGAATGATCAAGTTTTAGATGTAACTTATAATCTAGGAATGGAAAATATGCCAATTATCACTTCATTTATTCCACCACATCCGATTACAAGCGGTATTAATTCTTTGTGTTTTCGTTCTGGATGTTCTCTGGCAGTTCTAGGAAGTGCTTTCTCTATAGCATCCTCCAATGAAACATCAGAACCATTTTCTACACCTTTAATGTGTGTCTCTGAAGTAGAAATGGGTAGAGTCTGCACAATTGGAAGTTATGAAATGTTTCGTGATAAAGTAGGTGGAGGATTTAGTTATGAGGACCACCCAAATTTAGTATATAATCTTTTCAATTGGTTAATATCTGATTATAGAATGGATTTACGATCAAAAGGACAAGTTCCTAAAATCGCACCACAGCCAGTAGAAAGTCTTGTTCAATCACCTGATTATGCTTCGGAACCAATCGATTCAGTGGCAATCAATAATAAACCTTTAGATATTGATTTTTCAATAAAAATCACAAAGAAAGAAGAATTAATCGAATTACTAAAAATTTTTCAAAATCAAATTAATAGGATTCAAAACACGTTTGATAAGTTAATAAATTATTTAGAGGGGTCAAGTAATCGTGCAGTTGGAGAAACAAGTTCAAATTTACAACCTCCTCCTGCTGGAACAGAGAAGAAACCCAAAATTGAGCATGATCTGGGAATATTAGAACCCCCTAAAGATATAACTCTTACAGAATTACCCATTAAGCCTAATCAATTAAAAAAGACTGCAGAAGATGTTTTTATTGGATTACCTGTTGAGGAGAAGGTTGATTTAAAACCAGCTCCCAAACTTACTCCTAAGAAAAAACCAAAGAAGAAAGATCTAAAAGCTGAAAGGGATGCTTTAGAGAGTAAACTAAATTCAGTTCATAATTTATTAGACTTTATTGAAAAGAAACATAAAGCAGGAACAATTAATAAACAAGATTATAATAAAAGAATAAGTCAGCTAAGAACAGATATTAAAAAAACACAAGAAAGAATTGATGAGTTAAACAATTTATTATAAAATTTTTTTAAATCCTTATCTTATATTCCTCATGAATTTTGGCTGAATTGTAATTAGGTAGGATGGTTCTGATCATGTCCACATGAGCTATTACAACTCATTCCTATTTGAAAAGGATTTGCAATAGGATCGGGAGTTAATCCCGTTTCAATCAGTTTGAGATTTAGGTTTATTAATTTTCCAGCTAAAGGAGGGTTCATATCTACCATTACATAATCATCTTCGACATATATTATCCAACCTGGAGATGACATTTCATTCAATCCAACTACTTCTACCATTTTTCCAATTTTTATCTCCTTATCAGGAGGAAACTGTTCTTTTGGTATTTTTTCAACAAGTAGAGGGTCAAATAAACCAAAGGCTTCTTCTGGCTGAAGTATAATTTCTTTTGATTGACCAATTTCCATTCCAATAATTGCATTTTCAAATCCACGAAAAACCTGTCCAGCGCCTACTTGAATTTTAATTGGGCCTCCATTACTAATTTCACTTGAATCAATTAGTATCCCTTTATCATCAGATAAGATATATTCAACCTTTACCACATCTCCAGGCTTTATTCCCATGATTATCACTTTTTTAGAATAATTCTAATTAGATTAAGAATATAGTATTTAAGATTTAATTGTTTATAAAATAAAGATGAAAAGAAATTATTTGTTTATACTCAATAATGAATTCTGAATTATTTGAATACTTTAAAAAAAACATATAAAATTAAAATTGCTATTTAAAAGTTTATTTTAATGATGATCACACCCACAACCACATGCTCCAGGAGGATCTGGCTCACAACCAATTTCTACAATTTTAATTTTAAAATTTAGTATTTTTCCTGCTAATGGATGGTTCATATCAATTACAACGAATTCGTCATTCACCTCTATAATCCTTGCAACGGAGCAATTTCCATCAGGAGCATCAATTCTTAATAGCATCCCTACTTCGGGGTCCATCTCTTTTGGAAATTGATTATGCTCTATTTTATGTTTTAACTGTGGATGAAATTCTCCATATGCTTCTGAGGGTTGAAGTTCAATTGAAAACTCATCTCCAAGTTTTTTACCAATCATAGCATTATCAAAACCAGGTATGACATGTCCAGCTCCAACTTCAAACTTTAAAGGAGTATTCTCATTTAGTTCAGTGCTATCAAAGATAGAGCCGTCCTCTAACCGTCCTTCATATTCAACTTTTATTATCTCGCCTTTTTTAATTGACATAGTGATCTATATTCTCTTTTTAATTATAATAAAAGAAAGAGATTTTATTATTGAATTGTTTATAAATTAAAAAGAAATGTAAAGTAGTTTTTATAACAAATTCTTAACTCTTATAGTCTGATTTTGTTCGAGCAATTTTTTTTTAAAAATTGAAAAAATAATTAGAATTATATTTTATTTCTATCTACCACTTTTAGCTCCATAACAATATTTCCCCATCCACCACATTTCACACCAGTATCAAAACAGCTTGCTTGGTTAAACCGCATTTCATTAGGATCTATACCCGCATATAATAATTCATTTACAGAATGAATTAATTTATCTAATTCAGATAGCGCATAGATACACACCTTTTTAGGGCATAATTTAGTAAGCAAATTACCTGCACCATCAAAATAAAACTTATCTCCTACTTTATGTTGGCTATTACAACCATGAGATTCAATAACCTCAGCAATTATAGTTTTGCCCAATAATTTTAATGATTTTGAAAGAACATCAACATTTCTTGGATTATCAAGAAAGGCCTGTAATTCCTCATCATTATATCCAAAATTCTCTTTAATATTATTTTTCATTTCTTCACTAATATTCATAAATTCTTTCACTTATGATTTTTTAATTTGAGTTTTTTAGGATAATTTAAAATGAAATTTACATATATCATCTCCTTTAGAGATTCTTTTTTCTGGTATTATGTCTCCATTAATATCTAGTGCTTCTAACCATCCTTTATGTCGATAATTACAAGCACATATGTACTCTTCTTCTTTCTTAGATTTTTGAACTTCTTTCCAAATGAAACATTTGTCAACAATAGCAACCCCCTCATTCTCAGATTTAGTAAAAAATTTGAATTTCATTACTTTTGGTATAAGAACTTCCATAAATGTATTAAAAATTTTAAATAATTGTGGAATTGATTTAGTGTCTCCTTTACGGATTCCCAATGAGTTGAGAATATGACGAGCCTCGATTTTTCCCATAGAACGTATTACTTTTTCATTTAAATTATTTGCTTTCTCAATTCCAAACTTTTTTTTTGATTTTAAAAACCATTGGCCATCGTGTTGAGCCCAACACATTTGTAATATGAATTTCTGCGTTTTTAAGGGGATGTCATATTTATCTTTTATTTGTTTTTTTGAGGATATATCTTCTAAATCATTTACTAACATTTTCTAATCTAAACGTTGTTTATTCTTCAATTACAAATTTAATGCAAATATTTAAAACTTTATCCGATCAAAAAAAACTAGTTTTAAGTTGAAACTAATATATATGATTAATGATGTCTAAAGATTTGATGGAAGATTTAAAAGAATTTCTGAATGATGCAACTCTTTCTACATATGAGATCAGTGCCTATATTACACTTTTAGTTTCCTCAAAATCTAATCCTCCTACTGCCAGAGAAATATCTTATGAATCTAATGTACCAAGTGGCAGAATCTATGAAGTACTGGAGGACTTAAAGAATAAAGGATTAATTGAAATCATTGAATCTCGACCAAAAAAATATAAAGCTTTATCTCTGAATAAGGCATTAGATAATTTAATTAATTTTCAATCTAATGAAAATAAACGCAAGATAGATTATTTATATGATAGGGCAAAAATCTTAGAATCAGCATTGTATAATTCAGATGTATTAGTTCAAAAAGAACCTTCAAAAATATTTTGGTCAACTGCTTTTGGAACAAAATCAATTCTCTCATTATATGGTAAATTTATAAACGAAACGAAGGAAGAAATTATTTTTAATGAATTTATCAATAAAAGTACTATAAAAGTATTACCTCATGCAAAGTTAATTTATGATCCTCTTAAAAGAGCCGTTGATCGAGGTGTAAAAGTTAAAGATTTATGGTCTTTTGAATATGATGAGCGTCCGCTTACAGAAAAGCAAAAGGAAGAAAATTCTAAAACTTTTAATGAAATAAGAAAATTACAAGAAGATATTTATGGTTTATCAACAGATATGCTTGGATTTGAAATGAAGTATATTTATCATAGAACTCCAACATATTTCGATATTTTTGATGGAAAGAGAATTATATTTAAATTACAGAATCCACTTAAACCATACCAAATCTTCACATGCATGAATGTAGTAGATACCAGTCTTGCCGAAGATTTAAGAAAAAAATTCTTTAGTATGTGGACATTTGAAGCTATTGATGATTAAAAGTAATATTTAACTTTTAGAAAATCCTCCATGATGAAATTCTATTTTAAAATCAGAAATTTTTTTATTTAAGCAAAATTTCTTAATTCTTTCCTCAATTATATCCCACCGTGCATGGTTAACTCTGAAATCTTGATATAATGGTAATAGTCTAGAATACTGAACCTTTATTATATTCATAATACGGGGAATGTTATGCGGGCGAAAATTTAAGTTTTCAAACATAAAACCATCTGAGTAATCAAATGCTACTTCAATGATTGCTTGGAAATCTGTTAATTCTGGAAAAAAGGGTGAAATAAAGGTGTACGTCTGAATATTATTTTTGTGAATTTCCTTCAGTGCATTTAATCGTTCTAATGGCCTGGAAGCACCTGGTTCAATTATTTTAGCAAACTCTTTATCTAAAGTATTTATTGAAATGCCTACTTCTACATTTTCAAATTTCTTGAATAAATCGATATCCCTTACAACA
>Ga0209635_10003183_pt1 | contig 12748 bp, 9 predicted proteins | sample DeeMarSWOR230_32_FD_187463 | JGI IMG/M metagenome (GOLD analysis project Ga0209635, IMG submission 187463) | Marine sediment microbial communities from White Oak River estuary, North Carolina - WOR-2-30_32 (SPAdes) (version 2) | ecosystem: Environmental > Aquatic > Marine > Intertidal zone >...
CCTCACCAGTTGCAAATGTCCCGCTGAAGAGAAGCCTTGAAACTGGTGAGGTCCGGCAAATAGAAGAAGTCCGGGTGATTGTTAGAGAGTATGAAGAAATGGCTGTGAAGGATGTAACGTCTGCCTCCAAAATGATCAAGCGCGAAGGAATAAACACAATCGTTGTAAACACGAATCCTCACATGTATGGTCGCGAAACATACGGTCATATCACAACGGAGGTCATAGCTTCAACTACAAATGGAAGCCACTATTCTATTGGGAGATCAACAACGAAGGCTGAAATGGTTGGAAACATGATTGAACGGATAAGGGAAGGCCAGAGAAGAATATTTGATGAGGAATCGCTAAGTTAGGCAGTAACTGAAGAGACTTCCTAAGATGATGTGAACAACTTGTTTAACGACAAAAGAAGCGGAAGGATAGCCATAGTTGCGCACTGTATCCTGAATCAGAACTCTCGTGTTTTAGGCTTGGCAGAAAGATCAAGCACCATGACTGAAATCGTAGAATTCCTGATGTCTAACGATATAGGGATAGTGCAAATGCCGTGTCCAGAACTCTCATACGCTGGCATATTGAGAAGAGGCAAAACTAAGGATCAGTATGACACTGTCACGTTTAGAAGCCATTGCAGAAGAACCGCCAAAGAAATCGTTGAGCAAATCCAAGAATATGCAAAGTGTAAAATAAGAATAGAAATAGTCGTGGGCGTTGATGGAAGCCCAAGCTGCGGTGTCAGTGAAACATCAAAAGAGAAGTCTTCCGAAAAAGTCTCCAAAAATAGAAGAGGAGAAAGCTCTGGCATTCTAATAGATGAACTTCGTTTTGCATTAGAAGAACAGAAAATTCAAATACCATTTTACGGAATAAAGTATGAACGCCTGCCAGAGGATTTAGAAAAGATAGAAAGGCTACTTGAAGGCTAAACTGGAGGCTTAATATGCCTTCTCGTCTCGTTATCTTTCCGCATCCATTTTTGAAACTCAGCTGACGGAGGCTTCTCTTCGAAAAGTCTCTTTCTAGCCGCTTCCAAGAAGATGTTCCCGTCTCCTAAGAATTCCGCTGCCGTCAAAACTTCATACCCATACTCATTCGCTTTTTCGAAAACACCCTTCGTCCTTTCACGCCAATCTAAGCTTCTCAAAACGTGATGCTCCAAAATTGTGCAAGGCACCGTCTCCACAATCTTTTCCAGATTTCTTAATGCTGTGTGGATGTGTTCCTCTCTAACTCTGAATCCCGACAAATAAAGTGGCGGGCCACCAATCATTAATATTTGCGGTTTTTCCCTTTGGATTAGTTCAAGCGTACGTGAACACATAGGACCTTGAACATCAGGTGCAAACAGGAATTTCTCGTCGTCATATTGAACGGTTGCCATTAGAACCCAGCCTAAGATCGAGTTTTCCGATCCATGGAAGACCGGTTCTGAAAATCTAAGTCTTGTAGACGTTCCGAAATTAAATGATTTTCCATCCGCAACTTCAACTTTTTCTGCAGATTTCCCACCTGTTTTCTGGAATATCCATCCTCTTCGCCTTTGGCTATAGTTGATCTTTTCTTTCGGGTTTTTCAGTAACACAATTTTTCCCTCGTAAATTCGCCTTGCAGTTTCCCTTGCCTCAGTCCAATTACATAGCCAATCTTCATAAGACGGAGTGTGATGGTCGAAATGATAGTGACTTAACGTTACCACTTCAGCTTTCTCAGACGCTTCTGCAATTTTTCTCCGGCAAAGGTCTATGGCCTTGAATTCTTCTGGGTGAGGAGGTAAACCGAAACGATTTGGACAAAGCGAAACTCCAGCGTCTAGCACGATTTTTACATCTGGAGTCTCAACATACGTGCACATCGATCTTACACCAAGGCTTTCCGCAGCCAAGGGAACCAAACGAATGTGTTTTAGCATGACGTTCCGCACGCATATGATTACCTATAACTTAACCATGCCTACGTGTGCTACAGGAATAGTTCTTATTTCCTTTTCTAAAGAAACTTTGCTCCTATATCATATTTCACAATAGGTTCATGTCTATTCAAAGGCTACGTCTGATGTGACACAGAAAAAAGGTAAAAATCAAAAGGACATGCGCTCTATTGGGCTCAGTTGACAAGCTGATTGCACGGTGCACGAAATGCTTCAGTGGCTAAGCTCTGGACTACCTAAAAGCTTGGCCTCCACTTTTTACAGCAGCTTCTTCGACTTCCCCGATAGCTTGTTCGCTCGCTAATGCTGTCAAGGCTACCCTCATTCTAGTGCGCTCATGCGGACATCGAACAAATATGACCGGGCAAGCTTCATTCTCACAAAAATATTTACATTTCGTTCTTTTCGTCAATGGTTCCCCGCATTTTGGACAATTGACCATCTTCAACACCTAGACAAAAAGAAACATTGTTAGAATCAATTATACAGGTTATTTCAAATTCAGCAATAGTATAAAGACAGATACTCGGACTACAAAGTCTCCATGCATAGAACTACTACAGTTTGTATGTCCTTTTCGACTTTATGGCTGCCATGTTTTTCCATACTGTACACAAACTGTTACGGCATCGTATATGTTAATCTTGTTATCCTTGATGAGGTCGACTCTTGGATCCCAGTTAGGGCTTCCTGGTTTCGACCCATAGGCTACTAAAACCATTACTGCATCGAATAAGTCTACTTTGCGGTCCCCGTTAATGTCACCTCTAAGTGTGAGAAGAATGTCTATTTCGACGGTGCTGTGGCTGAAACTGAAACATAATATGTAGTGAGTGCCATTTTCCACTTGTTCATAGTAGATTGGCTCACCATTGAGCAAGACTGCGAATGAGCCAGTCAGAAGATCCTTTGGTATTGTCACATTGCAGAAGCTTGAGTGGCCCGTTGGACCCGTAGAGTTTAGGCTAATCTTGCTTTCACTTTCTTTGTATTCCAACTCTTGAATTGTAGAATTGCTCACCGTTGTGATCTCATATGTAGTTTCATCCTTGACAGCTGAGAAGGTTCTCGTGTCCACTTCAACAACATCTACTGTACCGTCTAAATCGTAGTGATCGATCCGTTGGCTTTGTCGGTCTGAAAGCTCAACAATATCAAAGGCTAGAGAAGATGTTCCCATGGCGGATAGTGAAGAATTGAAGAAGACAGTGAAGAGAGTTCCATTACCGCTTACGCCGTTTTCCACACTACACAAAGAGACGGCAAACCAGACATACCCTTCAGCATCATTTGTTTCATTGGCAAAGATCATTGTATCACCTGCTTGTTTTAGGAAGAATCCTTCAGAAGCGTTTATGGCGTTCAGAACGGTTGTGTTGTAGCTTAGCTCTATTTCAAAGCCGTAAAGATCAGATACGTTGACAGCATTCACTTCGACAGCAAAGGTCACTCCTAAGGTCACTTTGATGCTTGAGGGCATGAAGCATACGTAAGTTTGTGATGACGTTCCTAATGTTACTATCCCATTGATATACGTGTTGTCAGAGATGTCAGTCTCATCTAATAGTGTTTCAGCCACTGCCTGAACAGTGTAAATTCCCAACTGAAATCCCGTAGTGTTCCATTCAAATGTCAAAGTTTCAGAGGCGTTTGGAAGTAGATTGTAGACGGTTTTTGTTCCTACAAGCGTAGTGTTGACGTATAAATCTACGTAAAACGTTTCTGTCATGTTTCCTTGGTTCTCAGTTTGCACTTCAATGCTTACGGTTTCTCCATATTTTAGTGATGTTTTGGAGGGCGTTACATCCAAGATGGCTAAGTCTCTGTTGAATAATGTTGGCGATAAGAAGTAGTGAGGATTCGCCTTAAGATAAGCATGACCCCCAACTTCCGGCACTAATTCCGTAATGTAGAATGGCCCGTTGCCTACCAAGATGTCCTGCCAAGATAAGTCACCCGGATAGAAGCCCCCTGGGTCACCTCTAGCCCAAAAAGTAACCGTAATGATTGTCCCATTTGGCAGATCGCTTAGGATTTTCAGCTTGCCCATCTGTATATTGTAATCAACGTATTTGGCAAGTTCCGTCTCATTTGCCTTCACCAAGTCAATGGTCAGGGGAGCACCTATATCCCGATAGGGTAGGTTTAGGTGTCCTGGTGTTGTAGCGTTAATTCCTTCTATGAAGGTTGTTGTTTCTAGTTCAGCCAGTTGTGTGAAGTCTGTCCAGACTTCCATTGGAAGAATCGGATAACCCATGTACTTGAAGGCCCATATTGAGAAAACATCCATATAGACTTCAATCGTATAGTTGTCAACCACTTTCACGTGGTGAACATCATTATACTGCCATTGGTATTCACTACTAGGTGTTTGATATAGGTACCAGATGCTGAATTCATAATCCTCAGCTACAAACTGACCTATCAAGTCTCCAGTCACAGGTTTCACCCAGTAGCTATCGTTCCTCAAATGAAACGTGAACTTGGACTTGTTTTCACCAGCCTCCATGTCATACCAAGTACTCATCTCCCATGAATGAGCAAGCCAAGGCTGACTAACCGTCGGGTCATATGGTTGGAAATAAGTCAGTTCATCATAAATCACACCTAGAACGTCGTTATCAGAGTAGCGCCAGTCAGGATATAACACATTGAACCCACTAGGTGGACTCGGACAGCCTATTCGAATAGGCGTTTGGTCATCCTTGTAAGCACTGAGTAGAGTGTACTTGTTTAGCACATTAATAGGTTCTGAGTTCCAGCTACTTAGAGTCGTGGTTGCGACGTTGTGAACCTCTTTTCTATATGCTGAGTAGACCATGGGCGACACTAAGGGCATGTTTATACTTTTTTCTACGATGAAGCCCAACGCTTTTTTGCTTGCTGCCTCAGCTTCCTCAAAAGAATCTGCATAGTATAGGTCCTCAAGAAGACAATCAAGCTCCGGATAGTTTGGTTGATTACTGTGGTTCATACCCGTAACATAGTTGGAGCCCCAAGGATACCAATTACTCCCGTGAAAAAGGCCATATAGTGAAGATAGCCCTATGCTCCATCCGCCTGTGTAAATGTGATAACTTCGGTTTTCCATAACTACAGCATAGAGAATGGAAGAATTAGCTTCAATTTTATCACACTTTATTCCCAGATCTTCGAGTTGACTTACTAGGTATCTGCCAGCCTCAAGTCTAGGCGCGTGATCAGTTCTTACACAAGTCTTTAGCGGATATTCAGTAAAATCTGCTTCGGGTATGTCTGGCCAGTCTGATGGATAGTTTCTCCATCCATTCTCGTCAGTATCTACAAACCCTAGTTCATCTAATAGCTGGGCTGCTCTTGTTAGATTATACTCGTAAGGATAGCCATCATCCAAATAGGTCTCATTCATCCACGAGGCCCACACTGCGAGAAATGGTTGATCTATTCTCACTGCAAGGTTTGACCAATATGAATTCACTATGTGATCTTTGTCTATTGCATGGGCGATTGCTTGTCTAAACTTTGTTTCATGCGTCGGTGACTTGACGCCTGGATAGTCGGGAATTGAGTAGTTGTTGTTAATGTCAAACTCATACATAACATTATCAATACCTCCTGCAACAGAGAGGTTAGAGTCGTCTTCAGCATCTTGCAAGTATGTTTGATTTAGTGGCCAGTCTAGAAAGTCAACATCACCATTCTTTAGGGCAGCATACGCATCCGAAACGTTCCCATAGAAACTAATTCGAAGATCACTTCTGGGACCCTTCTCATCAGCTTTTGAAACATTAATCATAATAACAGAAGATAGCAGAATTGAAGACAACAACATTATGCTAATAACTAAACCATGAAACGACTTCTTCTTAACCATCTATTCCCTTTCCCCTCGAAAACCTGCAATATGAGTAATAATTTGATCGTTATAAAAAACTTACTATCAATCAAATCGTGAGAAAGGAGTGTGCGAATCCATTCTTCCTCCATTCAGATTCGCATCCACAAAAGAGGGGCCTTGACAGAGGGCATCTTTACTTTGATTACTGTAAGCTTTTATTTGACTTCGACACTTCAGTTTACACGGCGGGCGATGACGACTCTGGCCCCGCTGAAACAAAATGATTGGGATCTTGAGTGCGAAGAGCCCGTCACACATTTCAAATTTGAAAAAAGAATAGAACTTGTAAGATTTCTTCGCAAGAGTTCTGTTAACTTGTGGGGCCTAGAGGATTTTGGACGGCTTTATAGGCTGTCGAGGCACGGTGGATAGAATTATTGAATAAGACATCAAGAACTATTGCAGTAAGCTTCCATGGTTTTTTCATCCTGTAAGCCAGTATCTTACATTGGTTTTATGATTAAGAGAAAAAGGGAGATTTTCAGAAGCATTTTGACTGGTGAAGGTGCTATAGTTAAGGCCTACGATTATAACGGCTGCTTGGCTTTCGATATGTTAAGCGTTCTATGTTTACGGGTCACACTGAGAACCATAAGCCCTGCGCATGATGATAACATCGGCCATACCTACGTCTCCATCCCCATCTAGGTCTGCCTCAGGATTCCAGTTGGGAGAGGGTGGACAGATGGTACTGCCATAAGCGGCACCAAGTATCACAGAGTCTGATATGTCAACCTTACAGTCGTTGTTTATATCTGCTCTTGTGTCCCAATTCGGGGAAAGCGGATTACAGGTTGAACCATAAGCCGCACCAAGCAGGACAGCATCCATGATGTCTACCACGTTATCATTGTTTATATCCGCATTTGTATTCCAATTGGGACTCTTGGGGCAACCTATCGCAGCATAAGCCAATTGCATCAGTAAAACGTCAAAATCGTCGATTGTGCCGCTACCATCCAAATCTGCCTCCGGGTTCCAGTTGGGACTCACTCCAGCATGACCTTTAGGAATGATCGCTAAACTTGCTGCTACAACCATCAGTATATAGAGAGCGGGTCGCCATATTCTCAACACTTTCTTTCACCTCCTTTTGAAACTATGGACGAATCATTTGTTGTTCTCAGCAAATAAATTTTGTGTTCCTTAGGAGATCAGCCAAAAAGTCTTCAGACCTAATTCAATCAAACTAGCGTCGAATCTTAGAACATAGAAAGCTCATGACGTGTGTTGCTGTCGATGTTTATTCGTTTGCTTCGCATTCGATTTGACGATAGCAATTCGAAAGAGAGAATGACTTTCCCTTGGATTCAAAGAAATCTATGCATATTCATCGAGTGATCTCTGAGTCCAGCTTGAAAACAACACCATCATGCTCTCTGAAGGAAAAAGTCCTGTGTTTAACGTGGCAAAGCTTTAATCAAGCAAGTCACTTTGAGTTAATAATGCCTCCGCAAGAGTTATTTGAAAAGTGAGGTTTTGAAACTGAAAGAGAGGGTAGGATTGTTAAGGAGAATGGCCTGTAGATTGATGTTACTACTGCTGTCAATAAGTTTGATAAGGTTGACATTCGACATTCCACAAGTCCAAGCAAGTGGAACCATTTACATTAGAACTGATGGAAGTATTGACCCCCCAACAATATCTATTTCAACCGTAGACAATATTACATACACCTTCGCTGGCAACATATACGACTCCATTATCATTGAAAGGGATAATATTGTAGTTGACGGAGCAGGTTACACAGTGTATGGGGGAGGAGATTACGGAGTGTGCCTAAGTCACAGAAACAACGTGACACTCAAGAACATTAGAATTATAGACTTCATTTGTGGAATTAAGCTTCACAACTCGACCAATAATGTTCTTATAGGTAACACGCTCTCAGGGAACGATTTGGGAATTGAGCTTTACAGCTCGAGCGACAACACTCTTATCAACAATACAGTCTCTTCAAGCACCCAGTATGGAATACGTCTTCTTCATTCCAACGGTAACGCTCTCTTCAGTAACAAGGCCTTCTCAACAAGCATCTATGGAATCCTCCTTAGTTACTCCTGCGGTAATAGTCTTGTCGACAACGATTTGTCAAGCAACAACGATGGAATTCGTGTTGCCTCATCTAGCGATGACAACTTCCTGACGCGTAACAAGGCCTCAAACAATGTCCGTGGGCTTCATGTTTGCTATTCCTGTGGTAATGGTCTTGTAGACAATAACGTGTCAGACAACGAAGATGGAATCTGTCTTTGGTCCTCCAGTAATAACACTCTGTCCGGCAATAATGCCTTGTACAACCATAATGGAATTCGCCTTGAAGCCTCTAGCAGCAACACCATTTCCCACAACAACCTTATTGGCAACGCTATTCAAGCATGTTCTACTGTCGGATATGCAAACACTTGGGATAATGGTTATCCTTCTGGTGGAAACTACTGGAGCGATTACATAGGAATAGATGTTAACCATGATGGAATCGGCGACATTCAACGAGAAATCAACTTTGACAGCGTGGACCACTATCCTCTTATGGGCATGTTTCATAGTTTCAACATTTCCTCAGGTCATTACGTTAATGTCATTTCTAACTGCACTATCGAAGACTTTCAGTATTTCGAGTCTGAGGACAGGATAGAAATGCAGGTCTCGAATTCTTCAGTAAACCAAAACTATGGCTTCTGCAGAGTTTGCCTACCCAAGGACATGTTTGGTCCTAACTGCACAGTCACGATTGATGCAGGTGCAACGGAAACGCTCTACTTCAGTAACGCAATACACGACACTGATACCCATGCGTGGGTATACTTCGCGTATCTAAATCCAATACACCAATTGACAATTCAGACTTCCTCACACCAAGCAGGTTCATTCCCGACGTGGACCGTAATTGTAATAGCTTTAATGGCTGTGGCTGTAACAATTTTTCTGATCTATTTCATAAAGGTCAAAAAAGCTACGTAACCAGCATCTTCAGTTCCAAGCCAACCAGATGTAACCGACAATACGCTCAGTGCCTCTCGAACGGAAAAGGTTTGCACGTAAGCTACATCTTTCAAGCTAGAAAAAGGTAGGGGTCAGCTTTTTTCAAGCTGTCTTTTCATGGTGCATAGTAGTAGTGTAGCCAAGTTACGAAATCGTAGATGTCAATGACCCCGTATCGTGGGGCCACGTCTGCGTTTGGATCCCATCGCGGCTCTCCTTCTCTGCATCCATAAATTACCAACATTGTCACCGCATCATATAGGTTTACTTCCCCATCGCAGTTTGCATCACCCTTTACCTTGGAGACTCTTATGACGTCGCTTCCATTGAAAGACTGCGGAGGATGGAATTCTCCTGTCACAGTCAAAGTCACATTGCCATTACTGATACTTTCAAGATCCAAGTAGGCCAAGATATATTCCGCAACTTCTGTCCTGTTAAATCCAACGGTCAAATCCAGAATAGCGTCACCGTCATAATCTCCTACTTCTACAGGAGCCGTCGAGTCTACCGGAATAGTGCCATTGAGCATAATAGAGGAAATGCAAGCATCACTCACGTTATCGCCTAACTCGATGTGACAAGTAACCCATTTGGCTTTACTATTTAGATTGAGGACATCTGGATCTATGTCTATGTCTACGAGTAGCTCATCTGAACCCAAACTCACTGGAAAGGCCTGGAGCATCAATGAGACGATTAACACAACTGTTCCGATTGATAATACTTTCTTCATTTCCCTTTCTCCTTAATGAGCTTGGGATTATTCTCGCTCTAACCTTAAAGAGTTTTTGGTGGATCGAATATAGAAGATAGTTCTTTTTGCCTTTGGCATAAAGACTAGGCAAATCAGTGACATGTCCTGTGGCGCAAAAAACGTACCTGAAAAGGCTCCCCCAGAAACTCGCACAGCAATTTCACAATGAAGGTAAAACGAAGACCATGGAGGTCTCCGAGACTCCCTTTGCTTAAACGTTCAGATGTTTTATTCTGTACGCTATGACTGCTAGTAGTGACACTGTCATGAACAATGAAAGAATAATCGGTGACGCGAACTCTGAAACGATCAGTATTTCAAGTGTCGAATGTCGGTAGCTGAAGTATATCCATCTGTTGTCTCCGTCATCATACACGGTATAATTTACGTAATAAGGCTCTGCACCCTCGACAGTGACATTATATGGTCCAACCATCAAAGCATGGGGAACACGCATTCTGCAGAAGCCAAAGACCTGGTTTGCACTCATATTTGAGATATGCATCCTGATCGTCCCGTTAGATTCAAAGTATTCAAGATCTTCTATAGTAGAGTTGGAGACAACATTCACAGGGTAGTTCAATGAAGTGTTAAAGCTGGAAAATCTGCCCATCAGAGGACAGTGATCCGAATTGTTCTCTTCAATATCATACTGACTGTCACCTATACCATCATGGTTTAAATCAGCACCATCATAGTCACTCCAGTAATTCCCTTCGAGACAGTCATCCCACACGTTACCACAACTGCTCGGATAATTGTAAGCGTGCATTGTATTGTTCGCAAAATTATTGCGATAAAATCTATTATCAGAAGACGACAAAAACTTGACGCCAGCGTCGTTATTTGCTATGTTGTTTTCGAAGAAGGTATTGCCAAAGGATGGGTCATGCCCGAGTTGAATACCATTGATGTTGTTTCTTATGTTGTTTCCTGAGAAACTGTTGTCACAGGAACCGCAGAACCAGAAGCCGAAAAGATTGTCTTCTATGTCGTTCCCAGAAACAGTATTCTCAAAAGAAGAGTCAAACCAAACACCATAACTGTTCTTCTCTATGCAGTTTCCAGAGAGGACATTGCCGAAAGACAAGTGTGGCCACACACCATAGCGATTTTCTCTTATGTCGTTCCCGCGGAGAACATTGTTAGCAGACGAACCAAACCAGACGCCATAATCATTCTTTTCTATGCTGTTTCCACAAACAGTGTTGTCAAAAGACGCTTCAAGCCATACGCCAAAATCGTTGCTTGCTACGTTGTTGTCTATTATTCTTGAATCGTTTGTAAAAGCAAGAAGTATTCCTTGCCCATTGTTTGTTAGGGTTAGATCTTTAATCACCGCGTTGTTGCAGTTTATGAGCGCTAAATATCCGACTTGTGGATGCGTTATGGGATCTATGACGAGATCTGTCTGGTTTATGAGGAAGTAAATAGGCTTCTCTTCTACAAAGTTTGAAATATCAATTGAATGCATAAAATGACCTAGTTCGCGACCCCAAACGTCGAAGTTGTATTTGTTGCCAGCTAGCGTGTTTTCAGAGAAAATGCTACCGGAAGTCAGGTGGAGTTGAACGCCTTGATAGGTGTTGTTCGTTATATGGTTCCCAGAGAAGGTGTTGTTGAACGAGTAAAGGAGCTTGACACCACAGCATTCATTATTTGTGACATTGTTTTCGGAGAAGATGTTGTTGGAGGATGAGTCAAGCGTTAAACCTTGAAAGTAATTGTCTGTCATGCGATTCTTAGAAATGGTGTTATCAGAACACCTCAGGAGCTCGAGTCCATTATAGTTTTTCGTTATGTTACTTTTATAAACGGTATTATTTGAGGCCGAATTGAGGTGGACACCAGACGTAAAGTCTCTTATGTTCGTGTTTTTGATTGTAACGTTTTTTACGCCGAATAAGCTGAAGCCGTAACCGCCTCCAGTACCCTGAAGCGTACTTCCGTTTCCGTCAATTGTCATGTTGTTTCTCTGTATCACAATTTCAGCATAAATATCATCGAGAAAAACGTAGAAGTCTCCGTCCCGCTGAATCCTATTCGTGCCCTCGATACTTCCATCAGCCTTAATGTAGATGACAACACTTGCTCTTCCCATCTCAGCCCCTGATTTAGCACCTAAAAATCCTAAGAAAACAATTGTCAAAGCCAATCCAAATACGAGTTTTCTACGCATACACCATCATTTATTATTTCTCCTGTGCCAGTTTTATGGGTTGCGCAAACCCATCAATTGGATCCCAAATGGTCTAACGAATCTTGTATGAAAGACATACCGAGTGAGCTAAGAACTGAAGACTATTAGTGATTCTTTTCTTCTGGTTTTTCCCAGAGTTCAAGCTTTCTCTTCTTGAGTTCTCTTCGTTTCCTGTGTAGGAATCTGTAGACAGTACTGTGTAGGCTTCCTCTGATCAGCATCTGAATGGCCTCTCTTGCAGCTTGAACCTGTTCAATGTCTCCAATTAAGCTAACAGTGTGTCCGTAAACACACACGTTAGTTTCTGTCAGCTCCTCGATTATCATTCTGGTTTTGCCCTCCATCCCTATTATGCGACCTTTGACACGCTTCATGTCTGATTCAGATCTACCGAAAACAGTCCGTAAGTCGATCACGTCTAAGAAGGCTTCTTCATCACGGATTAGACGGAAAGCAAGTTTTGGAGAGAAACCCCTCCCAATGGCGTTTACAACATCCTTTGCCTTGAAAAGTAAAAGTGGATCTTCAACATTTTCAGTTAAGATTATCTTCACGCCGCCTGTTTCACTTTCTATTTCAAGCACAACTGAAAGTCTTTGCTCAATGTATTTTTTTGTTGCTCCATTCGGTCCTATCAAGACCCCTATTCGTTCGCTTGGAATTCTGAGAAATGAGCTAGTTTCTGTCATGACCCGTAACTCTCCGATAGCATTCATCAACTGGAAGAACTTCAACACCTAAACGTGTGAAATATCCATTCATGTTTTCTAAATCTCTTACGAGAAGAGAGTTTGCAAGGGGATGAGAGAGTGGAACGGCCTGCGAAACGTCAAACAGAACTAGGTGACCCCTCCAAATCATGACGTTGTACTCACTTAAGTCTCCGTGGACAAGATCAGCCTTACGGCAAAGCCTTGTTAAATAACTCACAAGAGTTCTATAGGCTTTTCTAGGGTCTTTTGGTGACTGCTCCTTCATTGAAGGTGCGCTAATCCCGTT
>Ga0209635_10003186_pt1 | contig 12746 bp, 10 predicted proteins | sample DeeMarSWOR230_32_FD_187463 | JGI IMG/M metagenome (GOLD analysis project Ga0209635, IMG submission 187463) | Marine sediment microbial communities from White Oak River estuary, North Carolina - WOR-2-30_32 (SPAdes) (version 2) | ecosystem: Environmental > Aquatic > Marine > Intertidal zone >...
GCCCCGCCGTATTTCTTAGCGATGATTTTGTTAGTGAAATGTCTAACAATACCGCCAGAAAATATAGGTACACTCAGGGTAAATGGTAAATAAATTCCTATGGCAACTGGTAAAACAGGAAGATCAATCAAAATAAGTACAAATGCCAAAACAGCCCCTGCAAGAACAAAAGGCCATACCATTTCTCCGCCCAATACACCTTGCACGATTCCAGCCATAAGAAAAGCCTGTGGAGCTGCCAAATCTGGACTTCCTATATGGTAAGCTTGGTCAAGTGCCTGTACAACAAGTGCAAGAATTGGTGCCGCTGCAATGACTCCTATTATTTCAGCAATCTGTTGATTTCTTGGGGTTGCTCCTACCATTTGACCACAGGCCATAGATTGGAGAACATCTCCAGAAATAGCTGCGGCACAACAAATAACTGCCGCAATTAGGATGGCAACACCAAATGCACCAGGTCCTGTTACACCAAAACCTAGAAGAATTAAACTAACAATAAGAAGCACGGATACGGTAACTCCAGATATGGGATTATTTGACGATCCTAACAATCCTGCCATATATCCAGCAATGGCGCTGGCTATAAATGCAAATATGATAGCAAATACGGCCATAAAGGCAGAAATAGCCCACATACTAGAGATCATTCCATAAATAATGAAAACGGGTATGGTAAATAAGCCAATCAACAGAAATACAATTTTAAAATTCATATCTCTGTCTGTCCTTTTTTTAGCTTCAACTTGCCCTCCTTTGATACCAATAACAGCTTCTCTGAGTCCGCTCGCAAGGTTTGCACGTAGTCGCCAAATTGTATAGAGACCTCCCACTACCATTGCACCTACGCCGATGTATCTTATATAACTCCCCCAGATTTGGAAAAATCCCCATATCATACTTCCTAATTCGAAATCGCCGCCTCCAAACGAGAGAGCATCTGCTATCTGCTGTTGAGTAATCGGCGTTGGAAGACCTGTGGCTAATGCGATAAGAGGAGCTAAGATTACCCATCCTATTAATCCCCCAACAAAAATAAATGAAGCTATTTTAGGTCCTATAATCCAACCGACACCTAAAAGTGCCGGTGAAGTTGCAAGTCCACCATAAAAAACCCCAGAGTTCTCTCCACTACCGATGTTAAACTTACCGATATCTACTATTCTGTGTATAGCTCCACTAAATATTTTTAAGCCAACCTGTCCAAATTTGAATAAAGCTGCTACAAGTACTCCTACAACAAGCCAGATACCACTAACTCCACTCTTATCTTCTTTTGCCGATTCTTCTGCCCCAACTGTTGTAGTTAATACTGCTGCGACAGCCACTCCTTCTGGAAATGGTAAATCGGTTTTGATAATCAATGCCCTTCTTAAAGGAATCATCCAGAGGACACCAATAATGCCCCCTAAAAAGGCAATAATTGTTGTTTCAATATATTGAATTTCAGTCCACGTTCCTAGAAGAACAAGAGCAGGTATGGTAAATATTACACCAGCAGCAAGAGCCTCCCCTGCAGCAGCTCCCATCATTCCAAGATTTACTTCTAAAATAGTTCCTTTAAAAGGCCTCAAAAGTGCAAATGCCATGACTGCACCAGGTATAACAGCAGAAACTGTCATCCCTGCATAAAGTCCAAGATAGGCGTTTGCTGCACCTAAAATTACAGCAAGAACAGCACCCACCAAAAGTGCCTTGATCGTCAATTCTGGAATTAGTTTCTTCTCTGGAATAAATGACTTGAAATCCTCTCGAGACGTCATCGTATATAACCAATATGAATAATATATTACATTATTTATAAAACCTTCGATTTTATAGTATTTTATAAAATTATAATATCCAAATATTATCTTTAATTATATCTTTTGAATATTTTTTATGGGGCATTATTATAAATCTACAGAATAACGCAATATGCCAGCCAAACCACTAAAAGCTCTATACAATGAATCGCCTTCCTCGCTATTCCTAGATATTAGTTGAACATTAACACCTGTCTTTTCTGCCATATCTGAAAGTTCGTCTATCAAGTCTATTTCCTCTTGGATTTCCATTGGACTTGATGTTTTACATTTTGGACAATTGGGTGGCTCGAAATTTTCCAAAGCTTCTTGATCAATAGTTAATTCTTTTGTATAGCTACAGGACTGACAAATTAATTTTAAGCGATATTTTCTCAAATCCTCAGATAGTAAAAGTGTATCCACAATTCCCATTTTCAATGCTTTTCTTAATTGTTCTTCTCCATATATTGCTAGGCTTTTTTCGGTTTTTGTGACTTCAGTAAGAAATCGTTTCATAACCTTTTTTTCTTTAGAGATTTTTAGATCAGTCATAGTTTCTGATGCAACAGATACTAGTTCCTTCAAACCATATTCATCAGTATATCCAGTATCAAAAGTCTCGACAATCTTATTTTGAATCTCATAATGAAGATATCCTTCATCAATAAAGTATTGCTTTGTTGGCCCAGAACCCCCTACAAAAATGCCCTTTAATTTTTCTTCCCCTAAAAATATTTCACTTGCCTTCTCCCCGCATTTCACAAACCATTCATGGGCAGCTACTTCGGTAAGACGCTCAAATCTTCTTTGAGACTGCCCACCTTTCCCGTGTTTACCTGGCACCTGTGAGGTCATGTACTTAAGTAAATCTACTTTTTTCCCCCTTAGAATACCAATTGTACACTCTCTTCTGTCAATTAAAAAAAGACCGTATATTTCTCTTTCAACAAACATCTCTTCTAATGGTTCAACATAGAATGAAGAGTCGCAACGATAAAGAAAAGTGGTGATGGGCATGGGTGGTTCCATAACATAAGCTACCATCTCTGTTTTATCACTGCCAATGCTTTTATGACCTACATAAAAAATAATCCCATTTTCTGGAGGTTGCTTAAATTGCTTCAATCGACTCATAATGGATTCAATGGCAGATAGTACATTTTTCCTTGTTGTTTTTGATTTAATATTTTGAGATTGAGAGAACTCATTCTTGAGATAAGAGTTAACATCGGAGATTTGCTTAGAAGGAGGTACGTATAAAGAAATTAATTCGGTATGTTTACCTTTGCATGCCTTAAGCTCTTCGATTTTTCTTTTAAGATCGTACTTTTGTCTTTGCGTCATTTCCACCATTGAATTTTCACCTGCCTCATTCCTATTTTTTTTATGAAACTAATTAATATCAGTATAAAATCAAACAATATCTTGTTACAATTCAAATATTTCTCCGTTATTTGGAGTATATATTTCCGCAGCATCTTTCAAAGATTCTGCCAGCGATGTTCTATTATCACTATGGAAAAGAACAATTTTCTCAGGGTCACATGCCTTGGCAAACTCGACCAGCTCACTATGCCCAGCATGAGCAGAGAAGTCAAAATACTGTACTTCACATTCTATGTTTTCCATAACACCATAGAAATCTAGTTTCCCTTTTTCAATTAGAAGTTTGCTATTGGTGCCCTCAACTTGATAGCCGGTTAAAAGAACTGCGGATTTCGGATCATTTTTCAGCTTGTTCATGTAACTCAAAACAGGCCCACCGTCCATCATTCCACTTGATGTTATTATGACCTCAGATTTCAACGCCATCTTTCTTCCTTGGTCAGAGTGAACGAAATTTATCTTTTTGAGGGCTTTTTTAAGATTATCTGAAGACCTGAGATATTTTGGATATTTCAGATATATCTTAGAAACCTTTTTACCCATTCCATCAAACCAAACATTATATCCTGAATTTTTTAGCACAATTGCAAGCTCTTGAGATCTTGCAACAGCAAAAGCAGGAACTACTGCAACACCTCCCCTGTTTACAACTTCATCAATTTTATCTAAAAAATTCTTCTCTAACTCTTCCCTTTTTTGATGTTCTCTTCCTGCATATGTGCCTTCCAAAAATAAAATATCACAAGAGACTGGTTTTGTTCCTTTCACAAGTCTAGTATCAATAACATTGAGATCACCGGTAAACAAAATTTTCCTTGATCCAATAATCTCAAACATTAATGAACCAGGAATATGCCCTGCCGAATGAAATTGAACTTCATGGTTATCTCCTATGCTTTTTCTCTGATTAGTTTCTACTGGAATAAGACTATGTTCAGCCTCTTTGACGTCTGAACTACTATAAGGGGCAGCATATCCTTCCATTTTAGCGATTTTGATTGAATCCTTTTGCAACAGGTTACTGATAGCACCAGTTAAATCAGTAGAGAAAATATTTTGATCAGCTTGAGAACATAACCATGGAATCATTCCTGAATGATCAAGATGAGCATGAGTTAATAAAACTAAATCAACAGGTGGTGGGGGAAGAGGAAAAGATGGAGGCTTTCCTGGAGACAAACCGTATTCAAAAAGTAATCTCATGCCGTCTAACTCTAGAACCATGGCTGTTTTGCCTACTTCACTGCCACCGCCAAGAAACTGACATTTTACAGTGCTTTCCATTTTTAAAATCCGTTCCCTAAAAAAGGAAGAGGTTGATTAATGTTTGGTCATTTTTCTATTGGTTTTACAATAAGGGTTGATTCATCTTTATCTACTATAGTTACTCTTGTGTTCGGCTCGATTGTTGTATCTGATTTAGCTTGCCAGTATTCACCTTTAAATCGAATGTATCCAGGTTTATCTGGTGTGATACGGTCAATTGTCTTTGCCTTTTCTCCAATAAAAGTACCGACCTGTGTCTTCTTTCTTCTAATCTGGATAACTTTATACAATAAAAATCCAAAAAATATCGCAATAAGTACAGCAGCTACCGCTATAATTAATATTAAATTATTTACGAAATCCACAGAGATCACCCATTTTCTAGTGGAATAAGTTGGTACAAGGAAGATCGATCCTATAACCAAACTGATAATTCCACCTATGCCGATTACGCCAAATCCTGGCGTGGCAAATATTTCTATGATAAGCAGTAGGCATCCAATAATTATAAAGATTATGCTGAGCGCGGAGACACTAAATCCTGATCCAATTAATGATAGTAAAATAGCAATAACACCAAAAACTTCTGCTCCATATCCTGGCGATGATATTCCAAATATCAATGCAAAAATGCCCAGCATCAATAGAAGAGAAGTAAGGACAGGATTTGAAATGAATTTCATAAATTGAATTCTAAAAGATGGAGAGTACCAGAGTTGTTCTGCATCTTTTGTATGCAATGTAACATTACCTGCGGACGTAGTTACATTAACACCGTCGATTTCATTCAAAAGCATATCGACGGAGTTCGAAACAAACTCAATAACTTCGTAATCTAAAGCTAGTGTCTCATTTAAATTAAGATTCTTTGTAATAAATTCTCCAACAATCGTTTTATTTCGTCCATAGATATCTGCCCGTTCCTGAATCCACTCAACTAAAGCATTGATTGTTTTCGACTCATTGACGGGTCTTGTACCTTCAATGGTAATTTCAACTGGTTGTGCAGATCCTATTACTGTATTATCTGCCATTGCAGCAATGTGTGAACTGATGAGAATAAAAGTTCCTGCAGACCAAGATGCAGCTCCCTGTGGATAAACATAACCTATAAACGGAATTTCGCTATCTTTGATTATATCTGCTATGTCAAAGGTTGCAGCTAAACTACCGCCAGGTGTATCTAATATCAGAATTATTGCTTCTGCATTTCTGCCTTCTGCATCGATTATACTTTCTTGTAATATTTCAACAGTAGATTGATCGATAGTTCCTTTTATTTCTACAAGAAGGACAGATGTATTTTGAGCAAGTACGCTAAAGGAAAATGATAAAAAAAGAAGAAGAGAAAAAATTATGATAAATGATCGTTTTAGTTTCATTCTACTTTTTTGTTAACAGCTTTTGCTATCCCAGCAACTGTTCCCATTTCTCCGGCTGGAACAATTATCAGGTTTTTCTCTCGGGCAATCTCTGCAAGTGTCTGAAGTTCTCTTAGTCGTAAGGCAGCGGTTCGTCCCTCATAAAACGTTGCTGCTTCAGCCATCTTTTTTGATGCCTGAAATTCTCCTTCTGCAATAATTATTCTTGATCGTTTTTCTCTCTCTGCTTCGGCTTGTTTTGCAATTGCTCTGAGCATGTCTTCAGGTAATGCAACATCTCTTATAGTTACAGCTGAGACTTTTATCCCCCATGGATCTGTTCCCTGATCAATTAGTGTCTGAAGGGCTTTGTTAAGTTCTTCTCGTTTTGACAAAAGTTCATCTAAGCTTTTTTGGCCGAGTACATCTCGGAGGGTTGTTTGTGCTAGTAAACTTGTAGCAATATCATATCGTTGTACTTCGATGACTGCTTTTTCTGGATCTGTTATTCTAAAATAGACTACTGCGTCTACATCAACAGTAACATTGTCCTCGGTTATAACTCGTTGTTTTGGAACGTCTATCACACGTGTCCTGAGATCCAGCTTGATAATTTTGTCTATAATGGGAACAATAAATACAAGGCCGGGTCCTTTTATACCTAGCAATCTTCCTAATCGAAAGATAACGATTCTCTGGTATTCTGCCATAATTTTTATCGCTGAAGAAAGTAACAGCAGCAAAAAAATTATGATAATTATTGCTATGGTTATCGTATTGATATCTGCCATAAAGTTACCTCCACTGAAAACAACTGCTTTGCATTCTTAAGTGTTTCTGTAGAGAAGGATGAGACTGCCAACTTAAGCAATTTATGCGGCATATCTCCTCCTGACGATTTACATTAAAAAAGCCTTAAGTTGACACCGTCGAGAAGGATAAACAGTTTTATGATATAATCTTATTACAGTAAATGAGGAGATATGTCAAAAATCTCGAAAATAAACGCAAGAGAAGTCTTGGATTCACGAGGAAATCCTACAGTAGAAGTGGATGTTATTACCGAGAACGGTGTTTTTAGAGCAATGACTCCCAGTGGAGCGAGCGCTGGTAAACACGAAGCTTTAGAATTAAGAGACGACAACAAATCTAGATATTTTGGAAAAGGAACATTAAAAGCTGTAGAAAATGTCAACAAGATTATAGCTCCGAAGATTATTGGATTAGATTGCTGTCAACAAGAGTCAATTGACAATCTAATGATTAAGTTGGATGGAACTGGAAATAAAGATAAATTGGGAGCAAATGCAATACTTCCTGTTTCGATGGCAGTAACAAAAGCTGGTGCTGCTGCCAAGAATCTCAATCTGTATGAATACATTGCAGAATTATTTGGTGTTTTACCACATAAGCTTCCTGTTCCAATGTGCAATATAATAAATGGCGGAAAACACGCTGGACAGGAAAATTCGATACAAGAACATATGCTTATGCCAACAGGTGCAAAATGCTTTACTGAAGGCATCAGAATGGTATCAGAATCGTATCATCATCTTGCAAAACTTCTTAAGGGGAAGTTTGGTGCAGGAGGAATTTTAATCGGGGATGAAGGTGGTTTTGCTCCTGCCCAATTAACTGATGTGAATGAACGATTAGATCTCATACTGAGAGCAGTTGAAAATGCTGGCTATCAAGATATGATGAAGATGGCATTAGATCCCGCATCTAGTGAATTTTTTTACGATGGATCCTACAAGATAGGAAAGAAATCATATTCTGGAGAAGAGATGGTTGATTTCTATGCAGATTTGTGTAAGACCTTCCCAATTGTAAGTATTGAAGACGGTCTAGCTGAGGATGACTGGGATTCTTGGGTAGAAATGACAAAAAAACTAGGAAGTGCCATCCAAATTGTTGGCGATGATTTGTTTGTCACCAACACCAAAAGAATTCAGAAAGGTATCGAGTTAAAGGCAGCTAACTCAGTTCTTATTAAACTTAATCAGATCGGCTCAGTTACTGAAACAATGAACGCGATAAAAATGGCTCACGATGCTGGATGGACAGCAGTTGTAAGCCATCGAAGTGGGGAGACAGAAGATAGCTTTATTGCAGATTTTGTAGTTGGTACAAGTGCAGGACAGATTAAAACGGGTGCTCCAGCCAGAAGTGATAGAAATGCCAAGTATAATCAATTAATTAGAATTGAGGAAGAACTCGGCGGAAAAGCCGAATATCATGGTATAGATTTTAGATAAATTGGGTGGCGTAAACGTTTTTATCTGATTACATATACCACATTGAGGTCTATTTATGAAAATACTTATTACAGATAAAATGGCGAATGAAGCAATTCAATTATTCAAAGACAAAGGCCACGATGTAATGTTTGATGAGATGGATGGAGACACCTTACTCAAAGAAATATCCCAATATGATGCCCTTATGGTGAGAGGTCGAACAAAAGCAGTAACAGACATTGTAAAAGCAGGTGCTGGAGGGAATTTAAAAGTAATTGGCAGAGCGGGGGTCGGAGTTGATAATATCGATATTGAGACTGCCGCAAAAAATGGAATAAAGGTTGTCAACGCTCCTACAGGCTCAACAATTAGTGTTGCAGAACTTACCATTTCTCATATGCTTTCATTAATTCGCTTTGTTCCAAAATCAGACTCGTCGATGAAAAAGGGGGACTGGCTGAAAAAACAACTGAAAGGTACAGAATTATATGGAAAAACGCTTGGACTTATTGGATCAGGCAACATTGCACAACACGTTTCAAAGATTGCAAATGCATTTGGCATGAATGTACTTGTTTACTCTCCACACTGTACAGATGAGAAAGCAAAGAAAATGGGCGCAACTCTAACGAATTTAAATGATCTCTTGAAGAAATCAGATTTTGTTTCGTTGCATATCCCTCATACTAAAGATTCCCATCATTTGTTAAATAAAAAAACATTATCATTAATGAAAAGTAGTGCTTATCTGATAAATTGTGCGAGAGGTGGGATTGTAGATGAGGATGCTTTATACGAAATACTCACTAAGGGAAAGATTGCTGGTGCTGGAATAGATGTTTTTGAGACAGAACCCCCAACTAATAATAAACTCCTTTCCTTAGATAACGTTGTACTTACGCCCCACCTAGGTGCAAATACGAAAGAAGCTCAAATTCGAGCTGGTACTGTCTGTGCTGAACAAATGCTCAAGGTGCTAAATGGAGAAGAGCCAGATTTCTGGGTAAATAGGCGTATGATGTAAAGGAAAACTATAATTATACGGATCCTTTTTATCTGATCAATGAAAAATAGATAATATTATAGAAAAAAAATTGACAAACATATCGATGAGAAAGACAAAATTAGAGAACAGGCTTTACGATCTTCTAGAGAGATAATTACTAGGTGTAGAAAAGCAATCCAGTGTTTGCACCGGGATTCTATGAAAGAAGCTAAAAATTACATTAAAGAATCCTCTGTAAAGCTTGTTACGTTGTATGAATTGACTGAACCACATCCTGATCTATTTCATGCTGGTTTTGTTGAAAATGCCGCCCAAGAATTTGTTGAAGCGCATTGTCTCTATAATATAATGCAAGGGAAAGATTTGCCAGATCCAGATGAAATACAAACAACCTATAGCGCGTACTTAATGGGCTTGTGCGATGTTGTTGGAGAGTTGCGGAGGGGCGCGTTAGATTTTATACTCGATGGAGAAGCAACAAAAGCACATGAATACCTAGAACACATGGACAAAATTTATGATGCAATTATGAGCTTTGATTATCCGTCTGGTTTAATTCCAATCAAGAGAAAACAAGATATGGTACGCGGCCTCATAGAAAAAACTAGAGGCGAGCTTGCCGTCGCTAGTTGCGAACAAAGAATAGATGATCGAGCACATGAGTTTCACGGATTGCTTGATAGGATTAACGGTCAGAAACAAGTTAAGAAAAAGAAAAAAGAGACAATAGACATCGACGTTGACAAAGTTTGGTAATTTTTAATTGGATTTTCTGAAATAATACGAAATCTTTATAAAAAACCTTTATATACTTCAGGAGGGGAAGTCTATCTTATGGCAGATCTAAACATTGAGAATATCGTCGTTTCTATGCAGATTGCAAAATCATTAGATCTCGACAAGTTAGTTGAAGCTATACCGAACTCTAATTATAATCCTGAAGATGTACCTGCCTTGATTATACATTTTGAACAACCCAAAAGTGCAGTAATGCTTTTCTCCGATGGCACAGCTATTTTTACAGGGCCAAAAAGCATGGAAGAAGTTAATGAAATCATAAAAATGTTACATAATAAATTAACAACAGTTGGAGTAAAAGCACATGAAAACCCGGATATAAACATACAAAATATGGTAGCATCTACAGACCTAAACAAGAAACTGGATTTGCAGACCATAGCTACAAAATTAGAAAATACAGACTATAATCCTGAAAACTTTCCAGGGTTGATATATAAAACAGATGACCCAAAGATAGTTATACTTCTTTTTGATTCGGGAAAAATCATTTGTAATGGAATTGAATCAGAAGAAATATCTACTGCTATAGATGAAATGACGAACAAGATGTCGTCGTTAGAAATAATATAGAAAGGAGGAAAAATATATGCCAGAAGTAATAGTAGAGAATATTGTAGCGTCTACATCCTTCGCAGAAAAATTGGATCTAGATGTAATAGCTCAATCTCTAGAAGAAGCTGAATATGAACCCGAGCAGTTTCCAGGTTTGGTTTATAGATTATCCGAGCCAAAGACCGCGACACTTCTATTTAGAAGTGGAAAAGCTAACTGCACTGGTGCGAAAAATATAGAAGATGTAAGAACCACCATAAATATAATTGGAGAGAAGCTGAAAAAATTAGATGTAGATGTTTACAAGGATCCTGAAATTGTAATTCAAAATATTGTAGCTATATCTGACCTTGGTGGGGAACTTAATCTTAATGAAGTTGCCATGGCATTAGGTCTCGAAAACGTAGAATATGAACCAGAACAATTTCCGGGATTGGTATATCGTATTAAGGACCCACGTGTCGCGATGCTGCTCTTTGGCTCAGGAAAGATTGTTTGTACTGGTGCCAGAAAAATTGAGGATGTATCACTGGCAGTCGATAAACTTTCAAAAGAGCTGACATCATTGGGACTTATTCACTAATAAAACTTCTTCTTTTCAATTTTTTAAGCCGCCGAAGGGATTCGAACCCCTGACCTGCTGATTACGAATCAGCCGCTCCACCAGCTAAGCTACGGCGGCATACAGGGTTTGAATAAGGTTTGATAATAAAAAATTGCCTGTCATTTTATACTTCCGTAACATCTTTTTACTTACATATGTTATAAGATTTGAATGATATGTGGTATTGATGAAGCCGGGCGCGGTCCTGTTCTTGGTTCTCTTGTAGTTGCTGGAGTTATATTCGAAGATGATTCAGAATTAATTAGACTAAAAGTTAAGGATTCAAAAAAATTACTCCCTAAAAAGCGAGAAATCCTTGCTAAGAGAATAAAAGAGATTGCCAATAATTATGAAATTTTAATTATTTCCGCTTCAGATATTGACGATATGCGAATGATCATGACTTTAAATGAAATCGAAGTAAATGCTTTTGTAAAAATAATAGATAAATTACGACCAGATTTGTGTTACGTTGATTCAGCAGATGTAAATGATACGCGTTTTGGTAAAAACATTTTAGAAAGGCTTTCTTTTAAACCAGAAATTGTATCAAAACATAAGGCAGATGATATATATCCAATTGTAGGAGCTGCCTCGATTCTTGCTAAAACTACTAGAGACGAGCAGGTACGTAAATTTGCTATGGATTTAGAGAAAAAGCTAAATCTACCTCTGGGAAGTGGATATCCTGCAGATCCGATTACTAAGAAATTCCTGAAAACTTGGATTGAAGTATATGGTACGCTACCACCACATACTAGACACTCTTGGAAGACCGCTCAACGGCTATTAGAACAAAGAAAAACTCGAAAATTAGATGATTATTAAAATGTGGCAGAAATGCCAGCGCTTAGGGGCTGGCATGTCCCCCTTATCTTGCGTCGTATTAATCCTGTATAGTCTTTTTTAGTTAATATATGTAAGAGAGGGGTAATTGAAACTATTAATAGAATTAAAAAAAGATTAAGGATTTGCTTTTTACTGATTATTTTCTTGAAATTCTTTCAAGAATTCAGCAAGTGTTTGTACACCCTCAATCGACATGGCATTGTAGATAGAAGCTCTCATACCACCTATGGATCTGTGGCCCTTAAGTCCTACTAAGCCCTTTTCCAATCCTTCTGCCACGCATTTTGCTTCAAGCTCCGGAGTTGGAAGGTTAAAAGTAACATTCATCAAAGATCTGGAATCTACCTTAGCATGTCCTCGATAGAATCCATTAGATTTGTCGATTACATCGTAAAGTAACTGTGCTTTTTTCCTGTTAGTCTTTTCAATTGCAGCCACGCCGCCTATGTTCTTTAGATGTTCCAATGATAGCTTGCACATATAAATTGCCCAGCAAGGTGCAGTGTTAAATAAAGAATCTTTTTCTGCGTGAGTCTTCCACTTCTGCAGTGTCGGTGTATCTTCAGGTACTCTCTCTAAGAGGTCTCCTCTTACGATAACTAAAGTGACACCGGCCGGTCCGATATTCTTTTGAGCACCGGCATAAATAACTCCGAACCTTTTTGGATCAATAACTCTATCCATGATATTAGAGGACATATCACAGACGAGGGGAACGTTATTTGGTACTTTAGGCCAGTCCTGATACTCAGTACCATAAATAGTGTTGTTACCAGTAATGTGGGCAAATGCTGCATTACTGTTAAAGTTTATGTTTTTAGGAACATAGGAAAAGTTCTCATCTTCTGAACTAGCAACTATCTTAACTTCACCATAGAACTTAGCTTCTTTAAT
>Ga0209635_10003187_pt1 | contig 12744 bp, 9 predicted proteins | sample DeeMarSWOR230_32_FD_187463 | JGI IMG/M metagenome (GOLD analysis project Ga0209635, IMG submission 187463) | Marine sediment microbial communities from White Oak River estuary, North Carolina - WOR-2-30_32 (SPAdes) (version 2) | ecosystem: Environmental > Aquatic > Marine > Intertidal zone >...
CAGCGATCCCGAGGTCCGCGAGGCCGCGGCCTGGGCGCTGGGCGAGATCGAGGACCCACGCGCCGTCCCGGCGTTGGGCGAGGCGTTGCAGCGAGATGACGTGCCGGCCGTGCGCCTGATGGCCGCCTATGCTCTGGGTGAGATCGAGGACCCGCGCGGGGTGGAGCCTTTGGGCGCCGCCATCGGCGATCCCGACCCGAAGGTTCGCCTGGCCGTGATCCACGCGTTGGGTGAGATCGAATCGCCCGATGCGATCGAGCCGTTGAGCAGGGCGTTGCGCGATAGCGATCCTGAGATCCGCGAGTATGCGGTCTGGGCGCTCGGCGAAATCGAGGATGCGCGGGCCGTGCCAGCGCTCGCTGACGTGCTGGCGTCGGATAGCGAGGTGGCCGTGCGGCGGAAAGCCGCCTGGGCGTTGGGCGAAATCGAGCACGGTAGCGGGGTGGACGCGTTGGCCGCAGCGCTCGCTGATGAGGACACCGAGGTCCGACGCGCGGCCATCTGGGCGCTCGGGGAGATCGAGGATCCGCGTGCCGTCGATCCGCTGACCGGTCTGCTGCGTGACCCCGATGTCGAGGTGCGCCAGCGGGTGGCGCGAGCGCTCGGCGAGATCGAGGATGCGAGGGCGGTCGATCCGTTGCTGGAGGCGCTGCGCGACGCCGACGCGCGGGTTCGCGAGCTGGCGGCCTGGGCGCTCGGTGAGATCGAGGATCCCAGGGCCGGGCCGGGGCTCGCTGAGGCGTTGGCGGATGCGGAATCTGACGTGCGTCGCACAGCGATCTGGGCCCTCGGTGAGATCGAGCTCAGCAGCGCGCCGCCCGCGCTGATCGAGGCGTTACGGGACGAGGACGTTCAAGTCCGCCGCCTGGCGGTGCGAGCGCTGGCCGAGATCGAGGACCCGGCCGCCGTGCCCGGACTGGCCGAGTTCTTCCGGGCCGCCGACGCGGATGCCGAGACCCGGTGCCTGGTCATCCGGGCGCTCGCCGAGATCCATGATCCGGCCGCCTACCAGGTGCTCGTCGAGGCACTGAACGACGAGGACCCGGAGATCCGCCGGGCCGCGGCACGGGCGCTGGGTAGGAGAGAGTGATGGTTCTACGACGCATACCGTGGGTTGGCGCCGCCGCTCTGGTGGCTGTGGTAGGAGGCGCGCTCTGGCACCTTTCGCCTGCTGGCGCGGTCTCCGCGCAGACGGCGGAGCCCGACTCGCTCTTCGCCGTGCGCTTCCTCGCTGGTGTCCGCGGTGCCAGCCCGGTCGCCTGCGACATGGTCGTAAGGTCGCTGGGCTCGGGCTGGGGCTGGTGGGGCCTGGACCGCGCACCTGACGCGGTGCGCGCTCACCAGGACGTGCTCCGCTGGGCGACACACCCGTCGAGCGACCCGAGCGTCGTCGCGCCGCTGCGGGCGGGTTTGGAGGACGCGGACGCGTGCGTGCGCCGGGTATCGGCCCGCTTGCTCGGCCGTACGCGCCACCCGCGTGCCGTGGAGGCGCTGCTGGCGGCGCTCGCCAGTCGCAGCGCCACGACACGCCAGCTGGCCGCCGTCGGTCTCGGCTATGCCGAGGACACCTCTGCGGTGGATCCGCTCCTCGGCGCGCTGCGTGACGATGCGGCGTCGGTGCGCGTGGCCGCCGCCTGGGCCCTGGGCGAGATCGAAGACGCCCGTGCTGTGGGACCGCTGACGCGGCTCCTGCGGGGCGACCCGGATCCGGTTGTGCGGCGCGCCGCAGCCCTCGCCCTCGGCAGCATGTTCTAGCTTGCCGGTTGGCAGGCACTGTCAGAAACCGTGAACCCCGTTGGGTCGTTGCCAGCGGGGTTCGAGCGTTTCTGGAGCCGGGTTGAGGGCGGTGCCGTCACTCACGTCGCGCCTGCAGCAGCCCGCGTCCCACGAGCCAGGCACCGATAACGACCAAGGGAATGCTGAGCATCTGCCCGACGCTCAGCGGTAGCTCCGCCGCATAGGCGGCGTGGCGCTCTTTGACGAACTCGATCAGGAAGCGGGCGCCGAACACGCTGACCAGGAAGAGCCCGGCCAGCAGGCCGTGCGGGATGTTGGGCCTCAACTTGCGGTAGAGACCGAAGAGCAGCAGGAAGATCAGGAAATAGGCGCTCGCCTCGTAGAGCTGGGCCGGATGTCGAGGTAGCGAGTCGACGCGCGCAAACACGACGGCCCAGGCCACGTCGGTAGGTACGCCCAGGATCTCCGAGTTCATCAGGTTCCCCAGCCGAATGAAGCAGCCGCCGAGAGCGGTGGGCGCGGCGATCCGGTCCAGCAGCCACAAGTAGGGCTGGTCCGGTCGGCGTCGCGAGTAGAAGTAGAACGCGATCATGATGCCGGCGGCACCGCCGTGGCTCGCCAGTCCTCGCCATCCCCTCCAGATGGCGATCACCTCGAGGGGATGTTCCAGCAGGTAGCCGGGGCGATAGAAGAGGAAGTGGCCGAGGCGGGCCCCGATAATTGCACCGCCCACCATGTAGAGGAGCAGGCGGTCGAGATCGGCCTCGGGCTTACCCTCCTGCCGGTACATGCGGCGCACGATCAGATACCCGATGGCGAACGCCAGGAACCAGCCCAGGCCGTACCAGCGCACGGCGAGCGGCCCCACACGGATCAGTACCGGCGAGACATCCCAGTAGACCTGTGCTAACGAGCTCGCGGCCGCAAAGCTCTCAATGCCCATCACGGCGAATGGTGCTCAGGTAGATGTCCTGTCAGCTACTCTTCTCTCAGCAGCGCGTCCACTTCCTGCTGCGCGTCAAGCAATCGGTCGATGTCATCGGCCACGTCACGCGCCGCCGCCAGGTCGCCCGTCACGCTCTCGACGCTCCCGGTGCCCGCGTGCATGCGCAACAGACTCAGCCGGATCGTCTCCAGTGCGGCGACGGCATCGGCCAGGCGTTGCTGCGTGGTGTCGCGTGCGCCGCGCAGATCGTTCTCGAGCTTTCCACGCTGCTCGACCACATTCCCCGTGCCGGCAGGTAGCAGTGCGGCACGCAGGGCGCGGCTCTCCGGTCGATCGCTGCGTACTTGCGGCAGGATCGTGTCGAGCTCTTCGATCCGTTGGCGCATCCTGCGGGCATCGGCTTCCAGTTTGCGCACGACCTCCGGCAGGTCGCTGAACGCCCTACGCAGCGCGCGTGGCAGCTCATCGAACAGACGGTCGGCCTCCATTCCGATCGCCATCTCGGTGGGACGGTAGGTCGGTGAGCCCGTGTCGGGAATTCGCCTGAGGCCGGCGCTGGCGATCCGGAAGAACCAGCGCCCCAGTGGCGACTTCCAGAACCAGCTGCGTAGTTGGCTGTTGATGTCCCGGCGTCGCTGCAGTCGTATCATGGCGAGTAGGCCAGCGCCGAAACCTGTTGTCAGCGAGAAGCCGAAGACCGCCCAGAGCCCGTACGGCCCAAAGCCGGGGATCACGGACAGCGCGATGGCGGAGAGGGCCGCGATGCCGAAGCCTGCGATGGACACCGCCCGCACGATCCGCTCGTAGAGTGACGGCCCGTGTCCGAACTCGAAGGCGCCTTCCTCGCGGGAGCGGTAGATCTCGGCCTTGAACGCGACGGCGAGCTCCTCCCGGCCGTAACCACAAGCAAGGAGCCGGCGGAGCCGCTTGACCGTGATGGCGATGGGAACGACGGTCAGTCCGACGATGAAGGTGCCCCAGCCGGCGATGGTTCCGAGTCCCAGCGGCGCGATATCGCTGGCGATCCCGGAGATCATCGCCAGCACCATGAGGTAGAGTAGCGCGCCACCGCTTCCCATCCCCCCATGGCGCTTCACGAAGACACGCAGCGGCACCGGCAGGTCGCGACGCTCGTCGACCACCTGGCCGAGCGCCTCGGCGAGTTCCTCATCATTCGTGAAGCGTTCAGCGGGCTTCTTGGCCAGACAACGATCGATGGTTCGGGCCAGCTTGCTGGGCACGCCCCCGGCGAGCGAGGCCACCGGTGGGGGCGCCTCGTTGATGTGCTTGGCCAGTATCACCGCAGTCGTGGATCCCTCGAAGGGGAACGCGCCGCTCAGCGCGTAGAAGCCGACGACACCGAGGGAATACGTGTCGCTGGCCGGCCCGATCGGCTCTCCCTTTGCCTGCTCCGGGCTCATGAACTCGGCCGTGCCCGAGACCTGTCCCGCGCCGGCTTCCGTGCTCTCGGCCACGCTCGCGATGCCGAAATCCGCGACCAGGGCTCGGCCGCTGCCGGCTTCGAGCAGGATGTTGTCGGGTTTCACATCGCGGTGAATCACGCCCTGGGCGTGCGCGTAGGCCAGCGCCCAGGCGACCTGGCGCAGGATGCCCGCGACCTCGGAGGGCGGCCGTGGCCCGCAGGTGCGGACGCGCTGGCCGAGCGTCTCGCCTTCGATATAGGCCATGGCGAAGAGGACGAGCTCGTCGATCTCGTCGACGGCGAAGATCGGGACGATGTTGGGGTGGGACAGTCTGGCTGCCGTGCGCGCCTCATGCAGGAATCGCCCGCGCGCCGCCGGCTGTGCCGCCAGGACCGGCGGCAGGAGCTTCAGCGCCACCGGCCGGTCGAGGCTGACCTCCCGAGCCAGGTACACGATCCCCATGCCGCCCCGACCGAGTTCCCGTTCCAGGGAGTAGCGGCCGGCGAGGGCCTCCTGGAGCCGCATGAACTCGGCGCTGCGCTCATCACGCATGCGCTGAGCATGCACGCCATCCTGGATCCACGCAAGCCATCTGGATCCGCGGGCAAAGCTTGGGCCTCGGGCCCTCGCAGGGTGGCGGTCCGGCCGGCAAGGGGACATGTTGGTGGCCGATGACGGACGATCTGGATCGCGTCAGAGCCGCGCTTGCCAACCGCTACGCGATCGAGCGCGAGCTCGGTAGCGGTGGGATGGCCACCGTCTACCTAGCGCGTGATCTCAAGCACGAGCGGGAGGTCGCGGTCAAGGTGCTGCGCGCGGAGTTGGCCGCGGCGGTCGGGTCGGATCGCTTCCTACGCGAGATCAGGATCACTGCCCAGCTCAATCACCCTCACATCCTCCCGTTGCTCGATTCGGGCGAGGCCGACGGACTGCTTTACTACGTGATGCCGTATGTGGCCGGGGGTTCCCTGCGTCGCTGTATGCACAGCGACTCGCCCGTGCCGCTCGAGTTGGCGTTCCGCATCACGCAGCAGGTTGCAGCGGCCCTGGATCATGCACACCGCCACGGTATCATCCATCGGGATGTGAAGCCGGAGAACATCCTGTTGTCTGAGGGTCACGCGGTCGTGGCGGACTTCGGCATCGCCAAGGCGGTCAGCACGGCGGGTCGCGAGGCGTTGACACGCAGCGGGTTCCCCCTGGGAACACCGGGCTACATGAGTCCCGAGCAGGCGATGGGCATCGCGGAGCTCGACGCGCGAACGGATGTCTACAGCCTCGCCTGCGTGATCTACGAGATGTTGGTCGGCGCGACGCCGGGCCTGTGGCCGTCCGACGAGTCGCTGCGGCTGGGCAGGTTCGTTGATGCCCTGCCCGAGCATCGCGCTCGGCTTGACCGGCTCCCGGGAAGGGTCGAGCAGGCACTCGTCAAGGCGCTGGCCGGGCGGCCGGGCCGCCGGTACAGCTCGCCGATCGAGTTTGCGGAGGCGCTGGCCGCGGCTACGGAGGGGCGGATCAGGCTCAGCGACGTCCAGGTGCGCGAGATCATCGGGCGCGCAGCCGCGCTCCAGGCCGAGCAGCCTAGCAAGGCGGGCGCGCTCTCGATCGGCGCCGTCGAACAGATCGCGGCCGAGGTCGGTATTCCGCCCGAGCACGTGCGGCAGGCGGTGCAGGAGCTGGAGCAGCGGTCGGTTCCCGCACCGGTAGCGCAGGCGACGCCCGCGCCCGGCTTGCTCGAAGTGCGCCGTGATATGCTGATGATCGAGCGCACGATCGAGGGAGAGGTGCCCGAGTCGACGCTCGAGACGATGGTCGAGGAGATCCAGGCGACCCTCAACATGGTCGGTCACGCCTCCACCCTGGGCAAGACGCTGACCTGGAGTCCCGCAGCACCGGGTACGGAAGGCCGCCGCGTGGTCGTCACCATCACACGGGAGGCGGGCCAGACGCGGATCCATGCCGAAGAGCGTCTGGAACTGACGGGTTGGCTGAAGATAGCCCCGGGCTGGGGTGCGGGCGCCAGCGGCTTGCTGGGCGCGTTGCTCGGGATCGGGCTCGTTGGAGAGGGGCCGCAGACCGCTCTAGTCGCCTTGATCTTCGCAGTTTGCGGCGGCGTGCTGACCGCGAGATTGGCCATCTCGAGTGCGGCGGAGCGGCGCCGACCGGAGCTCGAGCGGCTTGCTGACCGACTGGCTGCACACGTGCAGCAAGCCGCCGAACGCTGGGGTTAGTGGACCAGGAGGATCCGCCATGATCGCACGGGCACTCAGAGTGTTCGCATCGAGTTCTCCGATCGTCTTCGTTGTCTTCGCCGGCTGCGGTCTCGCACAGGCAGCCCGTGAGCCCGAGGCCTCGGATCCCGAGTACAACTTCGAGGTCCTCTGGGAGACGTTCGATCGGAACTACGGGATCTTCGGCCCCAAGCGGGTGGACTGGGACGCGCTCTACCGGGTCTACCGGCCGCTGGTGACGCGGGAGACGACGGAGGACGAGGTGTTCGAGATCATGTCGCGCCTGCTCGGCCACCTGAACGACAATCATGTGACCCTCGTGGCCGGGGAGCGGCAGTTCCGCTCGGGCATCCTTTGGGAGCTGGGCGGCGAGGGCTACGCCGAGCAGGAGATGCGGGACTTCTCGATCAGCCTCGTGCAGCGGGAGTACCTCGTCAGTGACCTCGAGGCACGCGGGATCTTTCGCTATGCCTGGCTGCCCGACTCGATCGGCTACCTCCGCATTCGCGGCTTCAGCAATCTGGCGCAGAGCAGCGAAGCGATCGACCACATCATGCACGTCTTCCAGAGCGCACGAGCGATCGTCGTGGACTTGCGTGTGACCCCGGGCGGGGACGACCGGGTGGGCAAGGCGATCGCCGACCGCTTTGCCGACAGCAAGCGCCTCTACATGAAGACTTACGAGCGGAACGGCCCGGAACACGACGACTTCGCGCCGCCCAAGTACTGGTACGTCGAGCCCGACGGCGCGCTTCAGTTCACGGGGCCGGTGGTCGTGCTGATGAACCGCTGGGCGATCAGCGCAGCGGAGAACTACGCGCTGGCCATGCGGGTGCTGCCACACGTGACACTGGTCGGCGACTTCACGTCGGGAGTCTTTGCGGACGTGTATGGGGATCGGCTACCTAACGGCTGGCAGTTCTCGGTCTCCTTCAAGCTCTTCGTCGACTACACCGGCTTCTGCTGGGAGGGCATCGGCGTGCCGCCCGACCTCCGGATCATCAACACGCCGGACGACATCGCGGCAGGTCGCGACCGCGTGCTGGAGTTCGCTCTGGACTTGATCCGGCGCGGCGACCCGGCGCCGAAGGATGTATCGGGCAGCCTCGCGGACCTGCGGGGCTCGTGGGCCGGCCTGCTGGAGCAGGAGCTCGAGGGCAGGGAAGGGGAGACGGCTGCCGTGGAAGCCGCGATCGCGCGGGCGCAGGAGATGCGAGCGGCTGATCCGGACGACTACTACGTGGACGAGGACGAGTTCCTTGGCCTGGCGGAACGGCTGTACACGAGCGATAGAGCCGAGGCGGCGATCCATGTCTTGGAGCTCGCCGCTGTGGAGTTTCCGGCGTCGGCCCGGCCCTGGCAGTCTCTGGGTGATGGCTACCTGCGGCTGGGCGACGAGGCGGAGGCACGTGCGGCTTATGCTGAGATGCTCGCCCGTAATCGGCGCAGCTATCCGTGGGAGAGGCAGGCGGCCGAGGTTGCCGAGGCCGTCGTCGCCGGCAAGAGGATCCTCGTGCCTGCGCTGGAGCGTGTCGCCTCCGACGCCGAGTTCGCGGCGGCGTTACGTGCATTCCGTGCCGATCCCGATGCGTACTACGTCAATGAGGGCGCGGTGAACAGCCTGGGCTACCGGCTGCTGGGCGTCGGACAGGTGGAACGGGCGATCGAGGTCTTCTTGATCAACACGGAACAGTTCCCGAGTTCGGCGAACGTGTGGGACAGTCTCGGCGACGGCTACCGGGCGAAGGGTGACACGGCGCGAGCGATCGCGAGCTACCAGAAAGCTCTGGAGATCGATCCGAACTTCGCGGCCTCACGGCAGAATCTTGCCGAGCTGCAACGCCGGCGTTGAGGCGTGAGCGTAGGCTTCCTCAGCGGTTGGCTGTACGACCTCTTCATGGCACCCGGCGAGCGGCTGGGATTCGCGAGCTGGCGCCGTGATCTACTGGGTGGCCTTCGCGGGCGGGTGCTGGAGATCGGGTCAGGCACCGGCCTGAACTTTCCCCAGTATAGCTCGAGTCCCACCGTCATCGCGGTCGATCCGAAGATGTCACACATCCGCTACGCAAGACGTCGGAGGCGCCCCGGACAGCACTTGCTGTGTGCCCGGGCCGAGGCGCTTCCCTTCCGCGATGCCACCTTCCAGGCGGCGGTCGGCACGTTGGTCTTTTGCACGGTCGGCGACCCTGAAAAGGGGCTGGGCGAGCTGCGGCGCGTGCTCGAGCCGGAAGCCGAGTTGCGGCTGATCGAGCACGTCCGTTGGGAGCGTCGTCCTGCCCTGGCCCGGCTCCAGGATTGGCTGACACCGGCGTGGAGGGTCATCAGCAGCGGCTGTCACTTGAACCGCGCCACCGAGAGGATGATCGAGCGGGCCGGCTTCAAGATCGAGCGGCGGCGTGAGAATTTCGACGGTATCTTCGTGGAAGTACGTGCCCGATCGGAGTAGACACGCCACTTGACTTTCCCTTGACGCGTTCGGCGCAGGATGCGCCTGTGCATTCGACTGAAGGTCAGAGCTGGTCACTCGCGTCGGTTTAGCTGCCGCCATGAAGATCCTGCTCGTCAAACCGTTTCTCAGCCCGGCATCGCTCGTCGGTGGGGACTATGTGGAACTCGAGCCGCTCGAGCTGGAGTATCTCGCCGCAGCGATCTCGAGCCACGATGTCGAGCTCATCGACATGCGCTACGACCGGGATCTGGGTGGCAGGATCGAGTCGTTTGAACCGGATGTCGTCGCCTGCACCGCGTATTCCGTGCACGTCTACAACACACTGGCCATCATGCGGGCCGTGAAGCGCATCGACCCGCGCATCTTCACCGTGATTGGCGGCCACCACGCGACGCTCATGCCCCACGACTTCCAGCGGGCAGAAGTCGACGCCATTGTCTGTGGGGAGGGCGTTTTCACGTTTCGCGAGCTTGTCGAGTGTCTCGAGCGCGGCCTGCCGCCGGCGGGTGTGCCGGGCCTGTGGTACCCGAAGGACGGTTCTTTCGTCTTCACGGGCCCGCGCAACGACATCGACAAACTCGACGCTCTCCCGTTGCCGAGCAGGCAGATCAGCTCGAAGTACCGTGACCGCTACTTCTACCTCTGGTGGAGGCCGGCCGCGCTGATTAGAGCTTCCGCTGGCTGCGCCTACCGCTGTGCTTTCTGCCCGATCTGGAAGGCCGCGGGCGGGAAGTGGATGTACCGCACACCCGACCGGGTGGCCGACGAGCTGGCCGAGATCCGCGAGAGCTTCGTCTACTTCTGTGACGATAACGCGTTCTTCGGGCGCGAGACGATGACCGCGCTGTACCAGGCCATCAGCGAGCGGCGCATCGCGAAGGAGTACTTCTTCTTCTCACGCGCGGACACGGTGGTGCGAAACCGTGATCTCGTGGAGAGGTGGGCTGAGATCGGTCTCCGGCAGGTGTTCCTCGGTCTAGAGGCCGTTGAAGTCCAGAAACTGAGGGCACTCAACAAGCGCATGGACGCGCGCACGAATGAGGAAGCGGTGGCCGTACTCAAGGCGAACGGCATCGACCCATTCGCCGCGTTCATGATCTTCCCGGATTTCGCCGCACAGGACTTCGACCGCATCCACGAGTACATGGAGAAGCTGGGGATCTACTATTCCGAGATCACGGTACTCACGCCGGCGCCGGGAAGCGATCTCTACTGGGAGAGCAGAGATAGGCTCACGACTGATGACTATGAGCTGTTCGACTATATGCATCCTGTCGTGCCCACGCGACTGGAGAAACGAGAGTTCTTCAAGCGGCTTGCCAGCCTCTACTGGCGATCGTATTCGCCGTTCCGGGCGCTGCGCCTGAGGCCGATGACCGGGCCGCCACTCGCCCCGCGTTACGTAGCGAGAACGCTGCTGGTCGCAGCGAGGAACTATCGGGCGATCAGGAATGCCTACAAGGTCAAGCTGTCAGGATGAACCAGTCGAGGCTGACCCCCACGAGCCAATGGATGATGGCCACGTACCACATCGACCGCGCATGCAGGCTGATGCCGCCGAAGACTAGCCCTGCGGGAAGCGCGCTGAACGTCTCGGTGAGCGGGCGGCCGAAGTGGGCGATCACCGAGAGCGCCGCCTGTAGCGCGTTGGCTGGGCCGGCTCCTATTCGATCCTTGAGCCCGAACAGCAACACGCCACGGAACAGCACCTCCCAGGCGCCGAAGTAGAGGAACTGCAGAAGCGCGTAGAGGATGAACCCTGAGGGCTCGGCGCGGACTGTGGCGTCGAGGGGGTAGACGAGCCGCATCGCCGGATTGACCGAGCCGATCTTGCCGGCGATGAGCGCCAGAGGGATCCCTACGGCCAGCCAGGCGAGTCCCACACGCCAGCGACCCAGGCCGAGTCCCAAGCCTGCGGGTCGCAGCCCGAGAGCCAGGCAGGCGACGAGCAGAGGGACAATGCCCAGCACAACGGCCGACGCCACGAAATGCAGCGCGGGTCGAAGCGGCTCGCCCGTCACGGCAGCGAGCCCACGACCTGGAGACAAGCTCGTGATGACATCGACCCGCAGCAGGTAGTAGAAGACGAGGAGGACCAGGGTGGCCAGGATGATGAGGATCTCGGACCTCAGCCTGACGAGCGTTTCGCGTGCCCGGGACATGCTCCCTCAGCTCCCGTTACTCTGCAGCCAGCGGATGGTCTCGAAGAGGCCGTCACGGAGAGGCCGGGGATTGTACCCGAGTTCCTCACGGCTGGCTGTGATGTCCGCGCGACGGTCTTCCAGCAGCACCCGTACCCAGCCCCGTGTGATCGGGGTGCCGCTGCCCAGGCGCGCCCACAGCTCGGCTGCCCGGGCGACCACCAGCGCCACTGCAGCTGGGAGCGCGATCGTCCGGTAGCGCCGCCCCGCGATCTCGCCCGCCAGCTCGAGGAAGGATCGGAGGGCCAGATTCTCCTGGCCACCCAGGATGTAGTGCGCGCCGGAGCGGCCACGCTGGGCAGCGAGCACGATTCCCTCCGCGACGTCCGCTGCGTGGACGTAGTTGGCGAGCACGTCGTTATCCGCCAGCCGTACGCGAAAGCGACCGGCGATGTACAGTGCGACGACGCGGGTCACATCGTTGGCGTCGGTCAGTGGTCCCGGACCATACACCCGCGTTGGATGCACGATGAGCGCGTCGCCGCCGCCGGCGACATACGATTCCACCAGTCGCTCGCCGGCCAGTTTGGTTTCCTCATACGGCGTCGGCCGTCGCAGCGAGTCATCGAGCGGCGCCGGTCGGTACGGCGGTAAGGTCAGCACCGTGGAGACATGCACGAATCGCTGCACGCCGGCCTTCCGAGCTGAGTCCAGCAGCTGCTCTGTCGCGCGGACGTTCACGTCCGTGAACTCCTGCGGATTCCGCGACCAGGCGCGGGCGCAAGCCGCAAGGTGAAGCACAGTGTGTGTACCCTGCGTGGCCTTCGCCACCACCTCCGGGTCCCGCACGTCACCCTTGACGATCTCAACTCGCTGGGCCACCTCTGGGTCCAGGCCCCCTGGGCGCCGCACCAGCACCCGAAGCGAAGCATTCACGCGGGCGAGCCGGCGAACCAGATAGCTGCCAATGAATCCGGTCGCGCCGGTGACCAGAGTCAGCCCGTTCATTGCTCCGCCTCTACTGTCGGCGAGTCGCGAGGAAGCGGGAGACAGGAAGCACCTTGGGGCCGTTCATAGCCAGCCCACCTCCTGATACCACTCCACGGTCTCGCGCACGCCGCGCGACAACGGGTACTGCGGCCTGTATCCACTGTCTTCGATGACCGCTGCCGAATCGCATACCCAGCGCTCCTGTGAGAGTTCTCGGACGCGCTCCCAGTTCAAAATCGCTGCAGTCCGCCGAAAACCCGCCCAGATTTCAGAGATCCGCGCTATCGCCCACGCCAGAGCCGTCGGAATGCTCACGAGAACCGGTCTGCGGCCCAGGACCCGACCGACCTCCAGAGCAAAGTCCATCCAGCGGACCGGTTCGGGGTGCCCGAGGCAGTAAGTCTGACCTACCGTCCTGGGCGCCGTTGCTGTTGCGATCAATGTCCCCACGACGTCCTTGGCGTAGACCAGGCTCACCTGCCGCTCCCAGGGACCCACCGTAATGGCTACTCCGCGACGCACGAGCTGGAACATCTTCAACACCGCGCGTTCCCGAGGGCCGTAGACCGTAGCCAACCTGAGAACCGTGGTGGGAACGCGCTCAAAGTAGGCATGCGCAATCGACTCTGCCAGCAGCTTGGATACTCCGTAGTGCGAGATCGGATGCGGCACGGTGTGCCGCGACAGCAACTCGCCGTCAGGACACGGACCCACCGCGGCGAGCGAGGATGCGAGGATGACGCGCGGCGGCGTCTCCTGAGCTGCAGCGGCCTCGAACACGCGGGCCGTCCCTTCCGTGTTGACGCTGTAGTACTCGCCTGCCGTA
>Ga0209635_10003189_pt1 | contig 12738 bp, 11 predicted proteins | sample DeeMarSWOR230_32_FD_187463 | JGI IMG/M metagenome (GOLD analysis project Ga0209635, IMG submission 187463) | Marine sediment microbial communities from White Oak River estuary, North Carolina - WOR-2-30_32 (SPAdes) (version 2) | ecosystem: Environmental > Aquatic > Marine > Intertidal zone >...
TACGTAAAAAAGGCGAGAAAGTAGGGTATCTCACTGATTATTTTGGCGATGTGATCCAGGAGCTGAGGGCTCCGTTCGCTGGGATAATGCTCTATATCATCAACACTCCCCCTGCTAACAAAGGAGAGCCATTGTTTGAAGTGGGTTCCGTATTGAATGAATGAGACGGTACCGGTTAATTTTCCGCCACTTTAGGACAATGCCAATTTATGAGAAAGAGACAGATGATTGATTGTGTGATTTTCGATATGGATGGGACAGTAGTTGAGGTCTCTTATGATTGGAAAAAAATCAAGGAAGAGCTACAGACCCAAGGTGCTCCCATCCTTTCTTATATTCAGAGGCTCAAAGAGCCGGAAAAATCTGAAAAATGGAAGATACTGGAAAAGTTCGAGGAGGGAGCAACAGCACAAGCTGTATTGAAGAAGGGAATGAGAGAGTTGCTTTCTTTTCTGGGGAGCAAGAAAATAAAAAAAGTTCTTGTAACCAACAATTCTCGCAGGAATGTCGATTTTCTTTTGAAGAAATTCGACCTCGAGTTCGATTTTATTCTGTCTCGCGAGGCAGGCTTATGGAAGCCCTCTGGAGCTCCCTTTTTGTTTGTACTTAAGAAATTGAAGTTAGAAAAGGAGAGATGTTGTGTTATTGGTGATTCTCATTTTGACGTAAAGGCGGCTGCCGATGCTGGTATCCAGAGTGTCTATTTATTAGGCAGTAAAAGACAGAAAGACCTGCCAGTCGGTGTCAAGATTTTCAAGTCCGTGTATGATTTGAAGAGGTGGCTTGAACGGCTTATCGAGCAATGAATCCCCCTAATCCAATTTTTTGTCTCACATTCATCAAATCACATTTGAAATGAAAAAATGTGAATATTTTGAGAGGTAAATTGTATAAAGAGTATGAAACGAATGAATTCGACTCGGGTTTTAAATAGAGAATAGGAAGACATGAAACAGGGAGGTCGATCATGATGAAACAAAATCTATTAAAAAAGTCGGGGATTTTATTATCATTTTTTGTTCTAAGTATTCTGTCGGGAAATCTCTTTGCCGATGGCTTCATCATACCAAGACCGAAGCCCGGGGAGGATATTCCTCCTTTGACAGTAAAATACCACCGGGTGAGTATCGAAATCGTCAATCAGGTGGCAACAACATCCATCGACCAGGTTTTTTTCAATAACCATAGCAGAGATATAGAAGGAACCTTTATTTTTCCTTTACCAGCAGGCGCATCTATATCTGAGTTTGCTCTGTACATCGGCGGTAAAAAGGTCGAAGGAGAAATCTTGGATAGGAATAAAGCCCGCCAGATATACGAGGATATTGTCCGGAGAATGAAAGATCCGGCTCTGCTTGAGTATATTGGGCGCAACATGTTCCAGGCGCGGGTGTATCCAATCCCGGCAAAAGGCGAAAAAAGAATCCAGCTCTCCTATACCGAGGTCCTGAAGTCCGAAGCTAACCTGGTTCATTACATTTACCCATTGGACACAGAACGGTTTTCTTTTGACCCTATCAAGGAAGTCAGCATCTCGGCCACAATTTCTTCGAAAATACCTATCTCTAACATCTATTCCCCATCTCACAAGGTCTCTGTCAGGAAGGAAGGGGAAAAGGGAGCCCGGGTGAGCTATGAAGCTTCAGATGTTAAGCCTGATAAAGATTTTTCTTTGTATTATTCCCTTACTGAGGATGAAATCGGGCTCTCTTTGATGAATTGGGACGGGAAGGAAGACAGCTATTTCATGCTCCTGGCCTCTCCTCCTTATGTCGATCGTAAAGAGAAAATTATCAACAAGAATCTGATCTTTGTTCTGGATAGTTCAGGGAGTATGAGCGGCAAAAAAATGGACCAGGCTAAAGAGGCTGTGCGTTTTGTCATCAACCATCTGGAAAAAGGGGATAGTTTTGCCGTCGTGGATTTTGATGACGGTGTGGATATGTTCTCTTCCCATGTTGTCATGGCAGATGCAGAGAACAAGGAAAAAGCCCTCGATTTTGTGGACGAAATCGAAGACTCGGGTGGTACCAACATAAATGATGCTCTTCTGCGTTCGCTTGAAATGATCGGGCAGGACGAAAAGCCGACATATATCCTTTTCCTCACGGATGGTCTTCCTACGGTCGGAGTAACAGGAACTGCAGAAATACTGAAAAACATCAGCCAGGCCAACTCTCTCCATTCGCGCATATTTGTTTTTGGAGTAGGATATGATGTGAATACCGAGCTTCTAGACAGAATTTCTCTGGATAACCGCGGAACATCGATCTATTTAGGTGAAGACGATGACTTGGAAGTGGCCATTTCAAATTATTATGAGAAAATTTCCTCGCCTCTCCTTGCAGATTTGAAGATAGATTTTGGTCCTATCCGTGTTAAGGATATCTATCCCAGGACTCTTCCTGATTTGTTTAAAGGTTCACAGCTCGTACTGATAGGAAGATATACGGGCAAAGGTCCTGTGACAGTAACCCTCACTGGAAATGTTGGCAAGACAAAGCGCACATTTGAACTCAAAAATCAAGCACTGGTCAGGAATGATGCCTACGGCTTCCTGCCCAGAATATGGGCGACGAGACGGATTGGCTATCTTCTCGAAGAAATCAGGCTCCATGGAGAGCAAACTGAACTCGTGGATGAGGTGAAGGAGCTGGGCTTGAAGTATGGCATCGTGACTCCTTACACCTCTTATTTGGTAACCGAGGAAGAGAGAGAACATTTGGATGTCGCAGCACCTGAGGCCGTAAAGGCCTTTGAGGAAAAGCAGGTAACGGGGGCAGGAGGAGTGCGAATCGCAAAAGCCACCCAACGCTTCAAGGCAGAAGACCAGGCTGTGCGAGTGGAGTCGCAAAAGATCAGGTACAAAGAGGATAAAACATTCTACTTAAAGGACGGATTTTGGGTGGACAGCGAATACGTGGAAGGGAGTGCTGTCAAAGAAGTTGCTTTTAATTCCGATGACTATTTTAAGCTTATCTCCGATAAACCTGGAATAGTTAAGTACCTCTCTGTAGCTAGAGATCTGATCATCACTTATGAAGGCATGAACTATAAGATTGTCGATTCAGAGTAGTGGTGCTGGCTTAACATTTGTCATCTTGATGGCCACGGGCCAATCCGGTCCCCAACTCCAGCCTCTCTCCTTGAATTCGAGATTGCTGCCTGGATAGGCGATGATCTGAACCGTGTGATTATTGAAGGCAGTGATATGCAATCCCTTCTCGTCTTGTTTCCATCGACATTCCCCGTTTTGACTGACAATAGATACAGTTGTGCTCTCTGTGGCTTGAACCGATTTTAAAGTCAGCCGGCATGCTGAAAATTGCTGCCATGACGTTCCCTCTGCATCGTAGTCAAAATCTGTAATGGCATACAGGGTGGAATTCTCGCCGTTCTCCTTCTGAGTCAACCACACATCGCCTTCATTGGTGACAGTCCAGGGACGGACTCCTCGTACAGCTTCCCCATACATAAGCATCCATAATCCTAAGTCATGCAGGATGGCTTCATCATGAGGAGAAATTCGTCCATTGGGCATTGGCCCAACGTTCAAGAGCATGTTTCCTCCCCTTGCTCTGATTTTTGCCAGGTTCTGTATGATTTCTCTTGATGTCCGGATGTCTGGATGGGGCTGGTAGGACCACTGCCAGCTTGTGGTCATACAGCTTTCCCAGGCATGGTCAGCCGCCTCGCCGGGTATGCGCTGTTCCGGAGTCGGAATCTCTCCCCTGCCGATAAATAGATCCTGTTTGATCCTCCAGGCATGCTTCTTCAGGGGGTCACACTTGCCGTCAAACCAGAGCATGAAAATGTCCCCATAGCGGGTTAACAGCTCCTCGACATGCCCTTGTTCATAGGATAGAAAATCCTTTTTTTGGGGACCAAAGGGCGCGTTGCTCTCAAAAGCTGGAATCATCAGACCTTGTTGAGGAACTCCGGTCTCGTAATGATACCGGAAATCGCCAGGGGAGTAATAAAAGCCAACCAGGAGGTCTTCCTTTTTGAATGCCTCTGCTATCTGGGCCGCAATATCCCGTCCATAGGGTGTGTTGGTGATTTTGAAATCACTGTAGGATGTATCAAACATGCAGAATCCATCATGATGTTTGGCTGTAAAGACCACATACTCCATCCCGGCCTGCTTGGCGAGCCTGGCCCATTGTGCGGCATCGAATTCTGTCGGATTAAAGGTCTCTGCCAGTGCATAATATTTCTCTGCGAATTCCGGGCTCGCATTGTTAAGAGGCCAGCTGATTTCTGAGCCTACCTGGGAGTTGGGCCCCCAGTGAATAAACAAACCCAGTCCAGCATTGCGAAAGATTTCAGTTTTTTCAGGATCGTTGGATAGACGGACCTCATCTTCAGGAATAAGAGGGATTGATGATTCTACATCGTTCTCTGCGACCTGGTCTGGAGCGCAGAAGTATAAGAGGCATGTCAATGAAAAAAGTATCAGTAACCACGGCTTTTTCAGATTGGATTCTTTATTTTTTCGCATTTTTTGACCTCCTTGAATCGTTGCCTGAGCTCTCATCAAAGTACTTTTATCATTCTCACGTAACATTGTCTAATTTTTACGGCTATCTTGAGTATTTATAAATCTGGAATTGCATAGGCATGAGATACCCCAATGTTCGCTTCTTTGGTTGCAGATTTGGAGATGTTTCCACAGCTGCCGATAGTTCATCAAATCTTGAGTTTCTTTTCCAGTCATTGTCTGTTATGTCTGGTATTTTAAATTTTAGCAATGTGCAGAAGGAAAGGAAGAGAGTATCCCCTGAGGATTCAAGCCCTTTGCAGGTTAAAAAATTTGATCGCGAGTACCAGAAAGACTAGCGTGAATCCCAACAGAATAAGAATGTGGGGAATCAAAGCATCGAGACCCTCGCCGAAGAAAATGAGCTTGTGGAAAGCGTCCATCGCCCACCCCGTGGGGAACGCGAAACTCAGCTTTCGAATAGCTGGAGATACGATTTCGATGGGCCACCAGCACCCTCCGAATGCAGACAGGATGTTGGCCACGAGAATATTGAAGATGATGAGAACCTCCATCTTTCTGAAGATACTGCCGAAAAGCATACTCATTCCTGCAGCTGTGCTGCAGAGGAAAAGAGCCACCAGAAAAAGGGAGAAGAGGGAATTTCCGAGATAGATGTTGAATATGAACTTTCCGGCTGCAAAGAGTATGACAAACTGGAGCAATCCAAGAAGGAGGCGGCCGATCCATTTTCCTGCGATAATCGATGAGAAAGTTGCAGGGCTTAAATAAGTCCTCTCTAATTGTCCTCTATTGCGTTCCTCGAGAAGGCTGATGCCGCCGTACATAAATACCGTGAAAAGGATGAACATCACCGTGATGGCTGGTATCGAATGGTTGAATCCTGACGGGATGGCCTGAAGCTTTCCTCCCAGCTCTGTTCGGATGGTTATGAGCCTTTCGAATCCATGCTGATCGTACTTTTGGACGAGGTCATCCTCGTTCTGGGGATTGATAGAGACAATTTTCGCTAAAATTTTGATGATGGCTTTAAATATGTGAGAAGAAGCTGCCTGAGAAGTTTCGGTATTGCTCCCTTCTTCTTTTCTGAGAATCATCTCGGTTTTCTTGCCTGCTAAGATGGCCTTAGAAAAATTCTCGGGGATGATGAGGGCTCTCACCGAGGTATCTGCCTCATTGTCCAAGAGACTCAATGCGTATTTTTCGTCTCTGAGTTCATCTATCATAGCCTTAGAGAGGAAACTTTTGTCTTTGTCCACGATATTCAAGGTGACTTTTTGATCTTGAGGAACAGACTCCCGAAAAGCGAGACCGAAGATGAGTGCGAAGAGAAGAGGAAACACGAGGAGCCAGAAAAAGAACATTTTGTCCTTAAAAGAGAGTTTCAAGTCGTTTAGAGCTATCGTCCAAAAAGTCATCTGATCAGACCTTTTCTCAGGTTGCGTTTCAGGAAAAAGGATCCCGCGACCGAAAAGACGATCCCGGCACCCAACATTCCTACGAGCAAAGGAGCCATTTCTTGGAAAGGCGCATGCTGCATGGCTTTGTGAAAGGCTGTGAGGCCCCAGTAATTCAATGTTAATTGGGAGATTTTTTGAACCAGAGGAGGAAAGTTTTCCACAGGTATCATGCTCCCCCCGAGCATGGACATTACGATAATGACCGATGAGAGAACCGCTCCAGCCTGTCTTTCTGTTTGGATAAAGGAATAGATGAGCGAAATAAATCCAGCTAACATGATATTGAGGCAGAGGATGATCAGAAAGATTACGAATAAATTTCCCCAATGGATAGAGAAGAGCGCGATTCCCAGGACTACGAGCATAGATGTGCAGATCATCCCGATCAGAGCCGAGGTGATCGTCTTGCTCCAGATGAACTCCGATAATTTCAATGGCGAAACATTCATTCGCCGCAAAGTTCCCATCTCTTTTTCCCTGAGGATATCTTCAAAAACGATATTGCAAATGAAGAGAAGGAACATGATCGCCATTGCAGGGAGAATATAACCCTGGACTGAAAGAGATGGGCCTGTCTCCTCCCCCTTTTCAGAGATGGTTTCTTGCTTCAAGGAAATCACAGGAGGGAAGACAAACCTGGAGATTCCTTCTAATCTGTTTTTGACCTGGATGGAGAGGGAGGATACATCCCCATCCGTAAATGATTCTTTTTTTATGGCATCTCGGATCAGAGAAACTTCGTCGTTGAAAACAGAGAAGAGCGCAGAAAAGAGCAGGGAAGCCGTGTCAACGATTTCTTCGGCGATTTGAGGGAGGAACTGTTCGGCGGGATTCTTAAGGAGTAAAATTTCTGCACTTCGGTTGTTCCACACATCTTCTGTAAAATTTTCAGGGATAACCAGCAGGGCCGATGCCTTTCCCTTGTCCAGGAGTCGACGGCCCTCTTCCTCTTCGACCACTTTAAAGCTGACAAACTTTTTCAATTCTCCCTGACTTAAGGCAGTGATAAAGAACTGAGAGAGAAAACTTTTGTCCTTGTCGACGGCCAAAATCGGAACTTGAGGTAAGGTCTGTTCTTCTGAGGACCCAAACACAATGCCAAAAATCATGGTAAAAATTACAGGTATAAGAAGGAAGCCAAGGATAACGACAGGATTTTTCCATTTTCTTTTAAAGTCTTTCTTGATAAGGTGAACGATGTTATTCATTCCCGCAGCTCTCTTCCCGTCAACTTGAGGAACACACTCTCTAGATTGGGTTGTTTAATAGACACATCATCGATGCTGATGCCCTGCCTGAAAAATTCTTCCAAGAGCAGAGGCATTTTTTTAGATGCCTCAAGAGAGAGGATGATTTTTCCTTCTTTAAGGGAAAGCACGGTTGCATCCTTGAAAAGAGAAGTGATTTTCCGGCCGTGGTCGACACTGAATTTACCGCTGATTATAATGATGTCTTTTTCCCCCACAATTTGGATCAACTCCTCAAGGGTTCCGAGGGCTAGAATCTTCCCATTATCCATAATAGCAATACGATGGCAGAGTTCCTCGGCTTCCATCAGGTTATGGGTGGTGTAGAGAATGGTCGTTCCATTAGAGGACGCCTGTTTGATGAGTTTGAAGATATTGAGTTTGGTCTGGATATCTATCCCGATAGTCGGTTCGTCGAGCAGGAGGAGTTTTGGTTGATGGATGAGACCTATAACCAGATTGATCCGCCTCTTCATCCCCCCTGAATATTTTTTTAGCGGTTCATTCTCTCTCCCAAGAAGACCTGTGAGCTCTAGATAGGATCGGATGCGGTCCTCTAGGTTTTTTCGGCTAACACCCTGAAGCCTCCCCCAGAAAAGCAAATTTTCTTTTGCGGACAGCTCCTCATAAAAGGCCATGTCTTGAGGAACCACGCCCATGATTTTTTTTATCTTTCTCAGATTGCTCTCGAGATCCATGGAATCGACATATATTTTTCCAGAGTCAGGCTTAAGGAGGCCGGAGATCATGGAGATAGTCGTGGTCTTCCCAGCACCGTTGGGACCCAGGAATCCGAATATCTCTCCTTTTTCGATTTCAAGAGATATATCATCGACAGCTCTTATGGAATCGAAGGTCTTGCTGAGGTGCTCAAGCTTTATCATTTCGGCTCTCCTCTCCGAGATCTCTTATAACACAGCTCAATTTTTACCTTATTATATATTACGAAGGACATCAAAAAAAGGTAGTACTCTTGATGGTGAATGGAAGAGAATCCTCTTGATTGGAAGCGTCTCTATTTCCGTGCTACCAAAAGGCTCTATATTAGCTTTTGGGAATGGTTTTGCTTAAGTGAAGATTTTTAACGTCATTCCTTTACCGCTCTTCTCGGCGGCGCTGAACTCCGCACCTAAACACCCATCACTCTCCTTTATCCTCTGTTCCCGTTCTTGCATACAAATCGTATTCCTTGGCAAGTCGTGCTCAATACAGCATCGCCGTCTGACTGAGTCAGATACCCTCGAAGAACGGTAGGAATGACTAAATCTTCAATAATCGCTTCAACCATCCCCAAAAGCCACATTTATCACGGAAATAGAGATGTTTACCTCTTGATTTATTGATGGTTATTGTTAAGAATGAAGGGTAATTTAGAGTGAGAGAGGAAAAATGCAGCAAGAAAAATTACTTCTGATACCAGGCCCCACACCTGTCCATCCCCGAATCTTGAATGCGCTGGCCCTACCTACTGTATCCCATGTCAGTCCGGTTCATGTAGAAGAGTTAAAGGAGGCGCTTTCGAACCTCAAGAAGATCGTCTTCTGTGAGAGGGGAGAGCCCTTCATTATTGCAGGGGCAGGAACATTAGCCATGGAGATGGCGCTTCTCAACTCAGTTAAAAAGGGAGAGAAAGTCCTGATAATCTCTCAAGGATACTTTGGGAAGAGAATGACCGAGATTCTCCAGAGCTTCGGGATGGACTGCAATGTTCTCCAGGGCGATGAGGGGAAGGCTGTTGAGCCGGAAGTTTTGAGCACTCAAATTTCGAAGATGAAATATGCGGTAGTCGTTTCCACTCATGTGGATACAGCCACTGGAGTGTGCGCACCGGTCCGAGAGTATGCAGGGATGATAAAAGACTCCAGCTCCCTTTTTATCATTGACGGCGTGTGCGCGACAGGAGGAATCGAGGAAAGGATGGATGTATGGGGGGTGGATGTCATCTTGACGGCTGCCCAGAAGTGTTTTGGCGTTCCACCCGGATTGGCAGTTCTGGTCGTATCAGAAAGAGCCATGGAGAAGAGAAGGCGTATGGAGTCTGTACCAGCCTATTACTCGGATCTTTTAAACTGGCTTCCGATTATGAAGGATCCGTCCAAATATTTCTCGACTCCGTGCGTGAATGAAATCAGGGCTTTCAACGAGGGAACAAGGATCATCCTGGAGGAAGGAATGGAGGTTCGATTTATGCGACATTCCCGCGTTGCCCAAGCCATCCGTGCTGCTTTGCTCGTGCTTGGTTTTTCCTTCCTGCCTGAGGATCGATTTCTGGCAGATACGCTGAGTGTGGTTCGTTATCCAGAAGGGATCGAGGACCTGGCTTTTCGGAAGACTTTTTTTATGAACGGAGTTGTCGTGGCAGGAGGCTTGGGAAATCTGGCAGGGAGTGTCTTTCGGATGGGGCACATGGGCAATCTATCCCTCTCTCAGGTTTATTTTGCTCTGGAGGCTCTGGAGAAGACACTCTTCTCACTTGGCTATACGTTCGAGCCAGAATCCGGGCTTCATGCAGCCCGAGCCATACTCGAAGCGCAGGAATGAGAAAGGAAAAGAATTCAATGAAGAGCAAAGTGTATTTTGTGCCCGGCTCAAGGAAAGAAGGTGATGAGTCACTTGCCAGCAAGACAGAGGAAATCTTCCTTCAGTTAGGCTTGGAAAAGAAAATAGAGAAAGACTCTTTCATGGGAATCAAGATTCATTTCGGAGAAAAGGATAATACAGGTTATATCAAGACTCCATGGCTGATCCGTTTGATAGACCGTCTGAGAAAAAGCAAGGCAAAAGTATTTTTGACAGATACGAATACACTCTATATCGGGAACAGGTCCAACTCCGTAGACCACCTTCGGCTGGCTTCGGTTCATGGGTTTTCTTTGGAAGAGCTCGGGATTCCGATTATCATTGGCGATGGCCTCATCGGAAGGGACAGTGATGAGGTCGCGATCGACCTCAGTCGGGTCAAATCGGCTAAGATCGGGAGCACATTCCTCAATACCGATTTTCTCCTTTGTTTGAGTCATTTCACAGGCCATATCCTTTCCGGTTTCGGTGCAGCCATAAAGAATTTGGGCATGGGGTGTGCCTCACGGGCGGGGAAGCTCGAACAGCATTCGGATGTTCATCCCTGGGTGAATCCCAAAATCTGCACCAATTGTTCGATCTGCCTGGACTACTGTCCAGCCGATGCTATCGAACAGCGGAATGGCAGTGCACACATCACTGAGGAAAGGTGCATCGGATGTGGAGAATGTCTCGTTGTCTGTACTGTCGGTGCGGTAAAAATGCGATGGGATGGAGACGCACTCCGTGTTCAAGAGAAGATGGCCGAATACGCCCTGGCGGTCGTCCGGAGTATCCATAAGGGTGCAGGCTTTATCAACTACCTGGTCCAGATCACCAAGGACTGCGATTGCATGTCTGCGAATGGAGAGGTGATTGCCGATGACCTAGGCATCCTCGGTTCCGTCGATCCCGTCGCCTTAGATAAGGCATCTGCGGATTTGGTCATAGAAGCAAGCGGGAAGGACATCATAAGAGCAGCGAATAATGTGGACTGGTCCGTACAGCTCAAGCATGGACAGGAGATAGGATTGGGATGTATGGATTATGAGCTTGTCACATTGGCTTAGGCAAAGGATCTCTTTCTCGTACACCATGTGCCATTTTATAGCCAATAGATATTTATATTGACTTTAATTGATTTTAATTGACTAAAAGATTCTAAAGTCCAATCAAAAGAGAAGACTTAGTTATCCTTTCTGGCCCAGTAACTCAAGATCTTAATTTGGTTGCAGGAGAAGCCCTTTGGTTTGAATGTTATGTCAGCTAAAAAAAGAGGTGCAGATTGAGTGGGGATTGGTCGGGGCGATGGGATTCGAACCCATGACCCCAGCGTCCCGAACGCTGTGCGCTGACCAGACTGCGCTACGCCCCGTCTGTGAGGCTCCCATTATAAATGCAATCAGAAGATCAGTAAAGTGAAAAAAGACCCCGTAATTTCGTATATAAATAATTCAAGCTAGATGTGAAGTTCGATGATATCTTCATCCTCCAGCACATAATCTCGATTGACTTTTTGTCCTTGATATTTGTTTTTTCCCCAGATTCTGGCATATTTTAGCTTTTGAGAAAAATCCTTGTGCACAGCCTTGGCCATATCCATCAAGGAACTCCCTTTTTTGAAGACATAGGGATCATTGAGGTCGACTTTTTTTCCTGGGATCTTGCTGTAAACGCGAATCACATCGAGCAGGATATAGATGCGTTTTTTAAGATCCTCTAAGCTGTCCTCTTTTAGAGTAGATACAGGAATCAAGCTGAACTGTGGGTCAACAAGGTCCTTCAATGACTCGAGTCTTTCGGTGCTGAGGGGATGATCTGATTTATTGGCGATAATCAATGATTTTTTACAGAATTGATGTTTTTCAGGAGGTACTATCTGGTTATAAGCGACGAGTTCTATTCTTTTTTCTTCGAGCTTACTCAACAGAGTCAAAAGGTCTTCAGCGGTCTCCGGGATAGAAAGGTCAAGAACAAGCAGAATCCCATCCGATCCTTTTATCAATTCTGCCTGCCAGAATTCGAAATAATCCTGAGTGATCGGCGGCATATCAACGAGCTGAATCTGAATGTTTTCATACGGCATCATGGCTGGAGAAGGAAGGCACGTGGTAAAGGGATAATTTCCGATTTCAGGACTGGCATTGGTTAAAGCCTTGACAAGGGAGGATTTTCCGGAGTTTGGGGCGCCGATGAGAACCACTTGTCCAGCTCCTGCTTTTTCTATCTGAAAGGCCGCCGTATGTCGAGCGACTACGGATTTTTTTTGTCCTTGGGCTTTGAGTTTGGCAATCTTGGTTTTGAGAAGAGCCTGGAGTTTTTCTGTCCCTTTGTGTTTGGGAACAATAGCGAGCAATTCCTCATGAATGGCAATCTTTTCTTGAAGTGTTTTTGCGGTCTTCAGCTTTTTTTCTGTTTCAAAATACTGTGGAGGAAGATTAGCCGGCATTTCAACCTCACATTTAGTATAAACAAATTTTTCAAGCGGTCAAAGGGGGTGTTTATTTTGAGATAAAAGGAAGCGCTCAAACGTTAGAATATAGTGCTGAAACCGCACCTTAGGGAGACAAATTTTTCCGGGTAAAAACTGCTCAAAAAAAGGGCAGATTTTCCCTGTTTTTTAGGGTAATTTTCCTTTACTAAATTTCTATTTTAAGGTAGAATTAAATGTGCTTAAAATGCCCATCGGGTTGTGTAAAACTTCACCCCGCATAGCCCTCTTTTTTTCCAAAATAGTGAGAAAATGAAACAAAAAAAGTATACCGCAGAAAGCATTAAAGTTCTCAAGGGTTTGGAAGCTGTTCGAAAGCGTCCCGCCATGTATATCGGAAGCACGGGATCCGAAGGGCTTCATCATTTGGTCTACGAAGTCGTCGACAACAGCATTGATGAGGCGCTGGCAGGATACTGCAACAAGATCGAGGTCACTATTCATGTGGACGCCAGCGTCACAGTTGAATAGTGACCTCGA
>Ga0209635_10003193_pt1 | contig 12734 bp, 12 predicted proteins | sample DeeMarSWOR230_32_FD_187463 | JGI IMG/M metagenome (GOLD analysis project Ga0209635, IMG submission 187463) | Marine sediment microbial communities from White Oak River estuary, North Carolina - WOR-2-30_32 (SPAdes) (version 2) | ecosystem: Environmental > Aquatic > Marine > Intertidal zone >...
AATGCAGACTAGCCAGAACATTAGAAGAAATAGCACAAGCCTCAAGCGTAAACAAGAAAGAAGTCGGCCGCAGCTACCGATTCCTAATCAAAGAACTAGACTATTTCATTCCACCGTTGAAGCCAAGCCAGTACATAACAAAGTTTTCAAACCAGCTGACAATGCAAGGTAAAGTCGAAGAAATAGCCCACAAAATTTTGGCAGCTGCAAAAGAGTTGAAGCTCACTTCCGGCCGAGGACCCACAGGCATCGCTGCTGCAGCAAGCTATATAGCTTCCGTGTTAACAGGCGAAAGAAGGACGCAAAGAGAAATAGCTGAGATAGCGCAAGTAACTGAGGTCACCATTAGAAATCGCTACAAAGAACTCGTAGAACGTTTAATGTTCCAGATGACCATGTAACATCCTCCACTTTTCTTTAAACACTCCAGTCAATCTTTACAGTAAACACCACAAACGAATTCCTTTTTTTCCTTGCAGTTAGCATATTCTTCGTTTAACCTTTCGTTTTTCGCTTAGCCTTTCACCTCACTAATTTTCTATAGTTCAAAACTAGTAGTTTGTTCATTGCTGAATTTTTTAAACGCTTATTGCAAAACACATTTTAGACTCTAAAGAGTGATAATTATGAAAGGTGCCTATAGTTTGGTTACATGTCCAAAATGTGGGGCGGAAGTGACTACTCCGGTTAAGACATGGCCTATCCCTTCTCGAAAATTGGCAAGAAAGGGTGAAGCACCCAAACTTGTTATGGGAATATTTGAATGTCCAAGCTGTAAGGCTAGATTTAGAGCTGCAGTAGAACCTGAAACTGGGACTGAAGAGACAGCAAGTATTAAAAACATGGTTGAGAGAATTAAAAGTATAAAGGGAGAGCTTATGCAGACTTTGAAGAACCTACGTGAAAAAATACAGACTTTAGAGACTGAACGTTCAAACTTGATGATTGAAATTGAAAAACTGAAGAAAATGGCAGAATCAAAGGTAAGTGCCCTCGAAGGCGAAGTGGACATGCTACGAGAAGAAGTGAAGTCCCTAAGAGATCTTTTGGGCTACACCGAAGAAAAAGAGAAGTGACGCAGTATCTGTTAAAATCCACATTCACATGAACATCAATCATGAATCTGTATAAAAACTAGTCTTTCAAATATTTCTTGTAATATTCTTGGGCCTTGGCCACGGCTTTCTCCGGATTTTTCAAAATAGAATATTTTGTCCCTGGAGCGAGCTCCTCACATTTGCTGAAATATTTTTTAACGTTTTCTACATCTCCTTTGTAAATCGCTAAGCCTCCAGCAATTTGATACCATAATTTTGCCCTCAAAGAATCCTTTGACTTCTCAAAATTTCTGGCTTTTTTGGCAGCTTCCTTCACTGAAGCTTCAATTTTTCTAGGGTCAAGAAAAATTATGTTAAACAATGCCTCATATGTTTCTTTATCATCCCCGCAAAGCTGTTCAAGCTCGCTTATTGTTTCTACTTCGGTTTCCTCCTCTTCTTTCTTCTTCTTTCTAAACCTATCCAGCAGACCCAACATTAAACCTCCTTACTCCGAGACGTCTAGGTTCTAAGGCTAACTATAATGTCAATAGTTAATTTTAAAGCTTTGTTTATCTAACAAGTAAGTTATGCCATACAAATTCACTTTTGACCTTTCAAGGATTCCACGTTTCTTCTTCACCGAACTTACCAAGATCGGCTACCAAAAAGGAATGCACAAAAAGGTTGGAAGAACCGTGCATGAAATTATAAAGCGATTCAAAATCCAAGAGATAACAGGCCTTAACCTGTCTGACGCTGTTCTTCTCCTCGAGGACCTTATAGACATACAAGCTAGAAACCTTTTGGGAAGAGAAAAATTCGTGCAAACAAGCAAAAGAGCACTTTTCCTGCCGCACTGCTCCAGAAAATATATGGATAATCGTTGTAAATCTGTTTTCAATCCTGATATTCCATCCTATATTTGCGCGCACTGCTCTCCTGACTGCTTAATCAATAAGGCTGTCTCCCTTGCTGAAAAGAAAGGTTATGACGTCTACATTTTGCCTGGAGGTTCTTGTGTTCCAAAAATCTTGCAAACCAGACATTATGAAGGCATTGTAGGAGTCGCATGCGGTGAAGAAATAAAGCTGGGTGGAAAAACATTAAGAGATATAGAGCTAGTCGGCCAAGCTGTTCCACTGATAAAAAATGGTTGTGCAAACACCTCTTTCAACATTGAAACTTTGTCTGATATTCTGTAATACAAGAAACGAATAGCTACTTCATGTCCACCTTACACAAAAAGGAGAGAATAGCCCCCAAGAGAATCGATATTAGCGTGATTTCACTTCTTTTTCTATACCTTCGCCGTTTCTCGCTGTTTTCCCATGTCTCTTTTCACATTGCAGGGCACCAATTACGTTATGATGTTTAATAACTAGAATTCTTTGGATGCAGCTTTGGTGTTCGACAACAAATCAATTTCGCCAAAGAAATTCCAAAAAGGCTTAAAATGAAAAAGCTACTTCACAAGCTCTCTTTTCTTCCAGCGTAAGTTCTTGCTTCGGCATTTTCTACACTTAATGGCGCTTGCAGCGTTTCTTACACCGCATTCTCGGCAGATCTTCATGTAGAGCCTGTGCTTCTGGGCGATTGCCTTCTTAATAGGATCCATCACTGGCATTTCTTTCATTCTCTTTATGGTGACTAGAACCCAGATGATTTACTGCCAAATATACTTTTTGTTACGGTCATCAAAGGGGAAAACTTCAGGTCTAATTCAAAACTGAAGTCTTTTCTATTCGGACTTGCCAGTGACTGCGTAGTCTTCCTTTTCCATCAACAAACTCGTCGAATTTCAAATTTATGATATAGAATGTTCTAAGCACTAAGATGGCTAGCTAGTAATCTTGCAATGTCGCTTGGTTTCTCAGCTACCTCTACATCAGCTTCTCTGAAGGCTTCAATTTTGCTTTCAGCAGTTCCTGCTTTGCCCATGACTATTGCGCCGGCATGTCCCATACGTTTTCCTGGTGGAGCGGAACGCCCAGCGATGAAGGCTACAACTGGTTTGGGATACTCTTTCTTCACAATGTATTCAGCCGTCAATTCTTCAAGGTTGCCGCCTATTTCCCCTATCAAAACTACAGCCTTTGTTTGAGGGTCTTTTTCAAACAGTTTCAGCGCATCCACGAAGTTTAAGCCTGTTATGGGGTCGCCTCCCAGACCTAGGCACGTAGACTGCCCCAAACCGTTTCTGGCTAGGCTTGCCGCTACCTCATATGTAAGTGTTCCACTTCTGGAAACCACACCTACGCCGCCGGGTTCAAAGATATGGGCAGGCATTATCCCAAGTTTACATTCTTCTGGAGTTATTATTCCCGGAGTGTTTGGCCCTATTATCGTTGCGTTGCCTTGTTTGGCGTAGGCCATCACGTTTACCGCGTCTTTTATTGGGATATGTTCCGTTATCATTACAATAATCTTTATTCCGCTTTCTAAGGCTTCTAGAGCTGCATCTGCAGCGAATGGGGCTGGAACAAAAATTATTGACGCGTTTGCTGAATGATTTTCTAGGGCCGCCTCAACCGTGTCATAAACCGGAACATTATGGATCCGAGTTCCACCTTTTCCAGGTGTTACCCCTGCAACAATCTTTGTTCCATATTCCAGCATGAGTTCGGTGTGAAATCTTCCTTGGGTTCCTGTTATGCCCTGAACAATTGCCCGCGTATTTTTGTCAACTATTATTCCCAAACCGTCGGCTCCTACCTAGATGTTTCAACGACCTTTTGCGCAGCCTCTTCCATGCTTTCTAAAACGTATATTCCAGCTTCGGTCAATATTCTTTTTCCTTCTTCTTCGTTTGTTCCCACAAGCCTGATGACAACGGGTTTTGTTACTCCAACCTTTTCCTTTGCTTTCAAAATTCCCACCGCAACTTCATCACACCGGGTGATTCCACCTAAAATATTTATGAAAAGCGCTTTGACATTCGGGTCTAACAGGACAATTTTAAGGGATACAGCTATTTTTTCAGCTGTCGCTCCTCCCCCAACATCTAGAAAGTTCGCCGGTTTTCCGCCGTAGTACTGAATTGTGTCCAATGTCGCCATCACAAGGCCTGCTCCATTACCGATGATACCTATGTTTCCGTCCAATCTGACGTAGGCTAAATCATTTTTTACGGCTTCTAGTTCTTGCGAGGTGAGTACGCCTTCACCTTCCAAAAACCTTTTTCTGTATTCTTGATGCCGGAAGAGAGCGTTATCATCTACGATCATGCGTGCGTCTGCTGCAACAAATCTCCCATCAAAAGCCTCTGTTAAAGGATTCATCTCAATTAATTCCGCATCATAATCCATGCCAGCACGATACAGACTTTCAAAAATCTTTGCCAGCTCAGAAAGCTGGCTGCCGCCATATCCCATTTTTCTTGCGATCTGGCAGGCGTGAAACAAACGGAAACCACATTGGGGATTTATTAAAAATTTTATGACTTTTTCCGGGGCTTTCGTGACTGTTTCTTCTATTTCGATTCCGCCAACTGCTGAAGCAATTGCGACATAACTCCGGTTTAATCTGTCAATTGTTACCCCGAAGTAAAGCTCCTTCTTTATCTGTATTTTCTCCTCAATCCATACCGTTCTGACTGGAATACCTTTTACTCGTATGCTCAACAGTCTTTCTGCGGCTTTTTCAACTTCCTGGACTGAATCAGCGAAGAGTATTCCTCCTGCCTTTCCTCTTCCAGCGACCAGAACTTGCGCTTTTACGGCTAATGGTGGTTTCAGCTTGACTGCGATTTCATGGGCTTGACTTACGTCAGTTGCTAATCCACCGCGGGGCGTAGGAATCCCATATTTTGCAAGTATGTTTTTTGCTTCGTATTCAAAAAGTTTCATCTTGTTTTCCCCTATTTTATAGGCTCTATAGCAACATAGGATTTCGTATCTTTTACGCCACTGATAGAAGAAAGTTTCCTTAACACTTCGTCGAGTCTACCCCTTTCAATAACCAGAAGAGCATCAACGTCTCCTGCAATCCTAAATGCTTTTTTGACGGTGAGTTCCCCAATTCTTCTGTACACATCGCTTCTTTTTCCAGGGGAAACTTTTATGAACACGAACGCCGGAGTTGCGGACATCCCAAGTACGTCTAATCCTTTTTCAGTTACATCTATGAAACCCCTGCCTGTTCGTATATGGCCTAGTTCTCTGAGCTTTCTCAGATGTACGTTTAACGCTTGTCTGCTTATGCCCAGCTGTTTTGCTAAGTCGCTTTGCTTCACGTGTAATGAATAGGTGCTCGTCGACTTGCCCCGTGCATAAAGCATTCGAAGAAGCTGCATTGAACGTCTTGTAAGCGCTTCCAAGATCTTTCCCTTCTCAATAATTTTGTTAAGTTCTAACTTTACAATAGTACGGCTTATTTAAACATTTGGCAAGGACAGAAGCAACAAAAACGTGCAATTTTGACTTCTGCGTCTTTTGAATAGAAGTTAAAACCGTAACCTATTTATTTGTCGATAAAAAACGTTATGAAGCCATAGAAAAGTGAAAACGAGGAGTGAGGCGGTACAAAAATGTCTGAAAGCAATGCAGTGTTGATCGGGAGAAAGCCAGTAATGAACTATGTACTGGCTTGCATAACCCTCTTTCACGGCGGAGCAAAAGAAGTAAACGTTAAGGCAAGAGGGAGATCAATTAGCCGAGCGGTTGATGTGGTCGAAGTTGTGAGACGCCGATTCCTACCGGACGTGAAAGTCAAGACAATCGGCATCGGAACTGAGCAAGTGGCACCCAGAGAAGAGGGCGGCACGCCCACAAACGTCAGCACAATTGAGATAACGCTTCAACATTAAACAGTGCTTCCGTATAAACGAGCAAAGCTCCGCCGCCCCTCCTTTATTTGTGGAGGGCGTTTTCTAAGTGAAAACAGTACTGTGTAGTTTCTGTTTGAAAAGCGGAATGCTATGTCAAAAATGTTCGGCGAAAGTTAAGTCTGGAGAGATAAGCGAACTAGACTTAAAAATCGCCCGTTTACTCTTGTCCTTGGAGGAGAAATATCCTTCTCTTCAGAATGTTTATTTTCACAAGGCTGTGGATGTGGACCGGACTTTGGCCGTGATTGTTGGACGGGGTGATGTTCCCCGTCTTTTGGGTTATGGTGGAAAAATAATCAAAGCTTTAGGTGCAAAAACTGGTAGGGCTATCCGCGTTCTAGAGTATGGCGCTGATGACAGAAAGTTTCTGGAGGATCTGTTCGCTCCCTTAAGCATAATGACTATAAATACCATTTGGCTGCCTGATGGGACAACGGAGACAAGGGTTATCTTGATGAAGAAGCGTGGCAGGCAGCTGCCTTTTGATGTAAAGGCTTTAAAGGAGATTGCCCGTAGAGTTCGCAATATGACTTTGCGTGTGGAGCTTGCAGACTAGTTGAACGTGAGTGTGAACTCATGAGGTTGGATTCCATTGGTGATTGGCTTAGAACGCACCATTCTGTGGATGTTAAACCTGAAATGGACGGCGAAGAGGTTACGCTTTTCGGTTGGGTTCAGGAAGTAAGGGACCTAGGTGGAATACGTTTCATAATATTGCAGGATAGGGAAGGCACAATACAAGTCACAATACCTCGGAAAAGAATAAGCAGCGAAGTGTTGTCGAAATCTGATGTTTTACAGAAAAGGTACAGCATCGGCGTGAAAGGTGTCGTTAAGAAGACTGATATGACGCCTAGAATGGTCGAAGTGATACCGAAGAAGATCAAGATTTTGAGCACAGCCACACCGCGTTTGCCAATAGACATTACTGGAAAGACGCCAGCACACTTGGACGTTCGGCTGGACGCACGAGCGTTGGACCTTTGCCAAGAAGAAAAAATTGCAGTTTTCAAAATTCAACACACAGCCGTCGATGCACTGCGAAATTTCCTCTTCAAGAGAGGATTCATAGAGGTGCACACCCCGCGCATTATCGCCTCAGCAACAGAAGGTGGCGCAGCCCTTTTCCCTGTTGAATACTTCGAGAAGAAGGCGTTTCTTGCTCAGAGCCCGCAATTATATAAAGAAGAACTTGTCATGAGCTTCGAAAAAGTGTTCGAAATAGGACCGTTTTTCAGGGCTGAGGAATCACATACAGGGCTTCACCTAAGTGAGTTTGTTTCAATAGATATTGAGCAGGCTTTCGCCAAGGCTGAAGACGTAATGCAACTGCTTGAACGAATGATTCAACATGTCTGCAAGGTTGTCAACGAGAAATGCAAAGAAGAACTGTCAACGCTAAGACACAGCATAGAAGTGCCAGAAGTGCCATTTAAACGCTTAAGATACAAGGATGTGCTACATGACTTGAAGCGCGAAGGCATAGAAATCCCGTGGGGAGAGGACATATCAACCCCAGCCTTCAGAAAACTAGGCGAAATTCACCCATACTTTTACTTCATAGTTAACTGGCCGACCCGCCTGAAGGCCTTCTACATAAAACCAAACGACGACAACCCAGAAGTTTGCGAAGGTTTCGACTTGATGTGGCGTTGGATAGAGCTTGTTTCAGGCGGAACTAGAATAGCATCAAAAGAACTTCTGAAAAAACGGTTGAAAGAGCAGCATCTGAATCCAAAATCCTTTAAATATCATTTGCAAGCCTTCGACTATGGGATGCCGCCCCATGCAGGTTGGGCTATAGGCTTGGGAAGACTGACAATGATGCTGACTGGCGAAAAGAACATAAGAGAAGTAACGCTTTATCCAAGAGACAAATTCAGACTCACACCATAAGAATCCAATAAAACAAAAACTAGACCTGATAAATTTACACGAGGAAACTTACGTAAAACAAAGAAACTTGTGAAAGGAAATATGCGTATGTAGAAGCCCTCTAACTTTAGGCAAGATACTTCTCCAATGTCAAACTCTAATTCGTGAATTTTAACTCAAAAATTGATGTTTGTCGCCTTATCTTCACTAACGTTCAAGGTCAGCTGTGAAATGGCGTTTTTAGTCAAAGATGTTATAAAAGCTGATAAATAGCCATCTTCTTATTGCGAAGCATGGGAGAGCAGTTAAAAATCGCGTGTGGAGTATTCGGGGCTGTAAACTTTCAAAAACAGTCCATATTTCCCTGGATATACTGGGGTCTAAGGGCGCAAAATCATAGGGGCCACCAGTCACACGGTTTCCTGACTTGCAGCAATGGAAAATTTCACGTTCACAGAAGCCTAGACCTCGTGCCAAAAATAAAAACGAGCGCCATCCAAGAATGGTTTGGACGGTTGCCAGGACATGTAGGCATCGGAAATGTGAGGTACACAACCTCTGGAAAAACAGATGAAAAATCATTAATAATGGGCACACAACCTGTCACAGCATCAAAGAACGGGTCTAAACTAGCTGTTTCCTTTAATGGAAACGTTGTCAACACCTTCCGGCTTAAAAAGGAAATAAGCGAGGAATTCCCGGGCTTCTCTTATGAATGCGACGCAGACCTAATCTGCCACAAGCTCCTAATCGAGCTAATAAGGAGTGAAGATTTAGGTTCAGCGATTGAAACATGCATGGAAGAAATCGAAGGAGCCTTCTCAGTGGCTGGCATAACAGAGGACGGCAAATTCTTCGCCTTCAAAGACCCTTACGGAATAAGACCCTTATGTGCCGGCCACAGTGAAGACGAGTTAACATACGCCTTTTCATCAGAGACAGCGAGCCTAGATATAAATGGCTTCGAAAGAGATTTTGAAATAGAACCCGGCGAACTCGTCACAGTCTCAAAAGACGGCTTCAAAAGAGAAAAGCTAGTTAATAATAGACGGAAAGCCTTTTGTGCCTTCGAGTTCGCGTATTTCGCAAGACCAGATTCACGGTTTGACAAGAAATACGTTTATGAAATCCGGGAAGAGTTCGGAAGAAACCTTGTTAGGGAGAACCCAGACATCGTTAAGGATGCAGACATTATTCTTTCATTGCCTGAAACAGGCAATGACTCAGCCTTAGGGGTCCGCGAGGAATCTGACCTAAGATGGGAGAGGGCCTCCCGTAGACATCGTTACGTAACAGAAAGGGCCTTCATTCTACTTAATAGTGAACGTTATTCAACGATAGACAAGAAAATCAACATTCTAGCACCGAAAGTCAAGGGGAAACGAGTCATAGTGACAGACGACAGCATAGTCAGAGGAGACACAACAAAAGTCATAGTGGAAAAACTGCGCAAAATGGGAGCCAAAAAAGTGTACCTATTCATAACTTTTCCACGAATAATCGGACCATGCTTTTACGGAATAGACATGGCAACATACGGACAACTCATAGGCTCAAAGCACAACTCCGAAGAAATCGCAAAAATCGTAGGCGCAGATGCTGTGCGCTATCAGTCAATCGAAGGTTTCGTAAGAGCAACGGGGTTCAGCCGAGAGCAGCTATGCTTAGGATGCCTAACATGTAAATACCCCACGCTCCTAGCCCAAAAAATAGCAGACGAAATGAAGAAAAGATTTCTGGAAGGATATGAGGAAACAGGAAGACTATACGAAACAGCAGAAGCCATAGAAAAGGCATAGTGGCAAAACAAATTAAGATTTTGTCCCTTCTTGTAATTTGATGGGTTGATTATGGAGAAAGTAGGCGTATTAGTCGTTTCTTACGGTGCGAGAGCCACAGCTATCATTGACGCCTTCACACGAAGCACAAACTATGATGCGGAAATTTACGTTGCAGATAAACAGCGAAACCCCTTCAACGTGAAAAAAGCCGTCAAACACGTTGTTATACCAGACTTGAACGTAGAGAAAATCTGCAAATTCGCAGAGGCAGGCAAAGATAAAATAGACTTCTGCATAGTCGGTCCCGAAAAGCCTATAATAAACGGCGTACGTGACCTCGTTGAAGAACGAACAGGCGTACCGGTGGTCTGCCCCACAAAGGAATACGCCATAGAAGCAAGCAAAGTCAAGCAAAGATTGTTATTTCACGAAATCGTGCCAGAAGTAAATCCACGCTTTAAAATTTTTAACCCCAACGACTACAAAAACCAAGAAGAAGTGAAAAAAGTTGTTTACAGTTGGCTTGATGAACTTGAAAACAAGGCTGTTGTTAAGCCAGACAAGCCGGCGGCTGGAAAAGGCGTCGGCGTATGGGGAGACCACTTCACAACCCGCGAACAACTCTTCGAACATTTCCTAGCAAACTTTCAACACGGCTCAGTCATCATCGAAGAAAAACTTGAAGGAGAAGAATCCAGCTTTCAGGCCTTCTGCGACGGCAAGCACTTGGCGCCTTTACCAGAAACGAGAGACTACAAGAGAGCTTTCAACGGTGATATGGGACCAAACACTGGCGGCATGGGCTCCTACAAAAACGTCGGTGATGTACTGCCATTCATGAAAAGTGCGGATAGAACCAAAGAAATAGAAATCGTCAGCAAAATCTTTGAAAAATGGAAAGTCACGGACAACCAAGCCCTAAGAGGGGTACCTTTTTACGTAGCATTTATCCACACAGACGAAGGACCGAAAATCCTCGAAAACAACAGCCGTCCAGGAGACCCGGAAATTCAAAACATCTTGCCTATACTGAAAGATGATTTCGTTGATGTCTGCTTCAAAATTCTAGAAGGAAATCTAACACACGTCAAATTGGAGAAGGTTGCAACAGTCGTAACCTACAAGGTTCCACCGAACTATGGCGGGTACATGAGCACTTTTCCAAACCTTGTAGATAGAACTGAAATAGGCAAGCCAGTAGACTTAACAAATGCTTACGAGCTGAGTGGGGAACATGGTGAAAGGATCCGTGTTTATCCAGCATCTATGGAACTGCGTGACAACAAAACTTATGCCCTTAAATCCAGAGCCGTGTGCGTGGTGGGTATAGGTGAGAGCGTTGAGATAGCGAGGGAAACCTCTTTGGAAGGCGTAAACGCCATAAAGGGCGGGGCATTGTGGCATAGAACAGACATAGCTTCAAAACAACACATAGAAAAGAGTATAAGACACATGGAGAAGCTGAGGCGGAGTAAACAGTGAAAAGAGCCTTTATCTCAGACTGTGAAGGCCCGATCTCCAAAAACGATAATGCTTTTGAAATAACATCCCATTTTGTCCCTAATGGAGATAAGCTATTCACTGTTATAAGTAGATACGATGATGTACTCGCGGAGGTATTAAGAAAACCCGGGTACAAGGCTGGCAACACTTTGAAGCTTATCGTACCCTTTCTAAAGGCTTACAACGTCACAGACCAAGAAATGCGGCAGTTTTCAGTTCAAAGCCTCGTTTTAATTCAAAACGCAAAGGAAACGTTACAATATTCGAGAAACATCGCTCACGTCTTCGTTGTTAGCACAAGCTACGAACACTACGTAAGCGCGCTATGCCAAGCCCTAAACTTTCCATATAAGAACACTTATTGCACAAAGCTCAGCATGGACAAATATCACATAACAGAAAAAGAGAAAAACAAATTGAAAGAACTTGCAAAAGAAATCTCACAGATGCCAGTTATCGAAATCTCCTTAGGGACAAAATCCTTGGACGGTTTTCCAGAAAAACACCGAAAAACAATCCGGAGGCTTGACAAGATCTTCTGGAATGAAATAGCAAACATGGAGTCGGGGAAAATCTTTCGTGAGGTCAATCCTATAGGCGGCATGGAAAAGGCTGATGCAGTAGAGGATGTAGCTGAACGGGTAGGCGTCAACTTAGGAGAAGTTATGTATGTTGGGGACAGCATAACAGACGTGGAAGCCTTCAGGATTGTAAAAGAAAACGGTGGTTTAACTGTCTCATTCAACGGTAACCAGTACGCCATAGAAAACGGTGAAATCGCAGTTTTATCTGAGAACAGTATTGCGACAGCAATAATTGCAGACGTTTTCTGCAGATTAGGAAAACAAGAAACTATAAGTCTCGTGAAAAACTGGAACCGTGAAGCACTCAAGAAAAGCTTAGTTAATCCATTGTTGCTTGAGCGTCTCTTCAAGCTGTGTCCAAAAGAATTGCCTAAGGTTAAAATAATAACGGATGTAAATATGGAGGTTCTGGCAAAGGAAAGTAGCGAATTTAGAAAAAAAGTTCGAGGCGAAGCGATAGGGAGACTGGGATAAATGATTAAGAAAGCACTGATAGAAGACACCTATGCAGAGGCTTTTGACGGTCTCTACTGCCGAGTTGTCGTCACTGCGGATGACGAAGAGACGTTAAGGAGGGCAGCCGAAGATGCAACGGCAACACCTTCAGGGGTTATAGGCAGGGTTGACAGCGGAATTGAAAAATGGCTAGGTGAAGAAGAAACACCTGACAAGCGAAAAGGAGCAATTTTACAATTCTGGAAACTGTTAGGTAAAGAAAAGCCTTTAGAAGATTTGGTTAGGCGTTTCGAAAAAGAGCTTTCTTATCGGATTCGCCAAGACATACTCGTCAAGCCTTTCACGTCGGTCTTTGATGCCTTATCTGTAAGACCTGAAGGAAAAATAGATATGATGGAAAGAGTTGGACATTGTGGAGACGGTTTTGAATGGGAAGAACAGCTTTATGGACGTAACATGATTGTTGTTCCAATCATGGTGCCTGACTTTCTCATAGAACGGTATATTGGCTATGCACAAGGAATATCCGGCGGCAACTTCTGGTACATGTGTGAAACAAAGAAAGCGGTAATGGATGTTGGGAGAAAAGCGCTAGAAGCAATAAGCCAAATCGAAGGCGTAATAACTCCCTTTGAAATTTGTTCGGCTGGTTCAAAACCCGAAACACGTT
>Ga0209635_10003194_pt1 | contig 12729 bp, 11 predicted proteins | sample DeeMarSWOR230_32_FD_187463 | JGI IMG/M metagenome (GOLD analysis project Ga0209635, IMG submission 187463) | Marine sediment microbial communities from White Oak River estuary, North Carolina - WOR-2-30_32 (SPAdes) (version 2) | ecosystem: Environmental > Aquatic > Marine > Intertidal zone >...
CGAAGGTGCGTTCAATAGCCCTACCATAGCGGTTACAATGCCACTTTTTTGAATAAAATTAATCTGTTGTTCGAAAATATTCGGTGGATCATTATCAAATCCGATGATAAATCCTCCTGCGACTACCAGACCCAGTTGATGGAGTTTTGTCACCGATGCCAGGATGTCTCGTTTCAGGTTGTGAATCTTTCCACATTCCTCCAGGCTTTCCTCATGGGTTGTTTCGATTCCGACAAAAACTGAGTAAAATCCGGCTTTTACCATGAGTCTGATTAATTCTTCATCATCTGCCAGATTAATGGATACTTCTGTTAAGAAAGAAAAAGGATGGTTTTTTTTCTCATTCCATTCGATCAAAGCAGGAAGAATTTCTTTCTTCAGCTTTTTTCTATTTCCGATGAAGTTGTCATCAACAATAAATACGGTATTCCTCCATCCGATTTTATACAAGGTATCTAGTTCAGCCAGAAATTGTTCTTTCCCTTTGGTCCTTGGCTTGTGGCCATTGAGCATGGTGATGGAACAAAAATCACAATTAAAGGGGCAGCCGCGGGAATACTGAATGCTCATGGTAGAATATTTTTGAATTTCAAGTAAATCCCAGCGGGGTATGGGAGTCTGCGAGATGTCTGGAAATATATCGCTGGTATATATATGTTTAGGGCAACCATCTTGTAAATCCTTCAGGAACATCGGGAGGGTAATTTCCGCCTCATTTAAAATGAAATGATCTATTCCTGAAAATTCCTTATGGTCAAAGGTGAATAATGGTCCACCAGCAACAATCTTTACCCCCAGATTATTGCAGCGTTGAATAATCTCACGGATTGATTCAGTATGTACATTCATACCACTGAGAAAGACATAGTCTGCCCAGCTAATCTGTTCATCGGTAAGAGGAGATACATTCATATCAATAAATTTCTTTTCCCACTCATCTGGTAACATTGCCGCCACAGTTAGTAAACCCAGGGGTGGTTCAGATGATTTTTTTGAAATGAATCGTAGAGCATGACGAAAACTCCAGAAAGTGGTTGGTACTTCTGGGTAAATTAAGAGAATTTTCATGATATTTTCCGGGTTTTACTATCATTTAGATATTAAATTGTATTAAATTTACGCATAAATTCTTTGTAGTAATGTAAAAGTAATGTAAAAGTTCAGGATGGTTCACTCATGAGATGGCGCCTGAATTTCTTCCACCCGATATTCATTTTTATTCTGGCCCAGTTGGCCTGGCTTTCTCTAATGGGGTTGTGGATTTACTGGTTTGTTTCTAACTATATTATTTTTAAACAGGTAGGTGAGAATCTCTCACCCCAAATTATTTCTAAAGGTACCAATACCCTTGCCCTGATCGGTGGATTAATCCTGCTGGTGATTATCTTGGGTGGGATGTATCTTATTTTTATCTTTCTTAACAAACAAATCAATGTAACCAGGCTTTACGATAATTTCATAGCAGCCATTACGCATGAACTGAAGTCCCCTCTGGCATCTATTCAACTTTACCTGGAAACTATGATAACACGTGAAGTAAATCGCTCCAGGCAGAGAGAATTTATTAACTTAATGCTACACGATGTAAACCGCCTTCAAAATCTTATCAATTCTATTTTAAAATTATCGCGCTTCCAGAAGAAATTGATTGCTGATAAATATGCTATCTATATAGTGGAAGATATCGTTCACGACTTTGTTGCCAAAGCAATTGACAAGTTCAGACTCTCGGATAAATCAATAAAAATCGAAGGTAATGCACCTTGTCACTGTGTGGTAGATCGCGATGCATTAAATATTGTATTTAATAATCTGATCGATAATGCTAAAAAATTTACTCCCGGATCTTTTAATATGATAATTCAGATAGAATGTGACAGTAAAAAATTTATTATAAATTTTATTGACCATGGCATTGGTCTTTCGGTTAAGGATCAAAAGAAAATCTTTCAAAAATTTTATCGGATAAGTGGTAAAGACGTTCCCAGCGTTCGAGGAACGGGATTAGGATTACATCTGGTGAAAGAAATTATCAAATCTCACGGTGGTAAAATAAGAGTCTACAGTGATGGTAAGAATAAGGGTTCCACTTTTACCATTGAGTTACCGATATACAAGAAAGCAAAAAAAAGATATCACAACCGTTTACTAAAGTTGACTACCAAGAAGGAAGAAAGTGAAGATGCCAGTACATAATAAAGATTCATTCTCAGGAGCAAAAATATTACTGGTTGAAGATGAAGAGACCATGGCCATTGGCTTGAAATATAATTTATCGGAAGAAGGATATAGTATATCCTGGGCTAAAGATGGGAAACAAGCATTGGAATTATTCAAATCGAAGGAATTCGATATGATTATTCTCGATATCATGCTTCCCTATTACGATGGTTTTGAAATCGCAGAAAAGATCAGAGAAAAATCCTCACAAATCCCAATTTTAATGTTAACTGCCCGTACAGAAGTTAAGGATAAAATAAAAGGTCTGGAAATGGGAGGTGATGATTATCTCACCAAACCATTTCATTTAGAGGAATTGCTTCTACGGGTAAAGGGTATGCTGAAAAGAAAAGCATGGTATCATAATTTTACCAACACCCTGGCAGTTTACAGTTTTGGTGCGAATGAGGTGAATTTTGAAAATCTTATCTGCCGAAACGGTAAAAAAGTCTTCCGACTTACTCCACAAGAAGCGATGGTTTTAAGGTATCTGATCGAGCGAAAAAGGAAAATTGTATCTCGTGAGGAACTGTTGAAAAATGTGTGGCATGTGAATTTAGATATGGAAACCCGAACTGTGGACAATTTTATGGTACGTCTACGGAAATATTTTGAACCAGATCCGGCCAAACCAAAATATATTATAAGTATTCGAAGTGCCGGGTATATGTTCTCGGATGATTAAAAATGCGGGTCTTTCAATTATGATACGATGTCTATTCGTTGAAGCAAGTTGGCATGAATCGTGATAATTTTGATGATGAAAGTAAACAGGATCATAAACTAAAGTTATGACTTTATTTTAAAAGACTTTGCTATTTTAGCAGATTTTAATGCGGTGAGCATAAGTTTGAAGTCCCGATAACCTTCTTCAAAATTACTCACAACTTTTTTCCCCTCTCTAATTGCTCCATAAAAGTTAAGGAGTTCTTCAAAAAATCCCCGATCATTTTTAAATTTTTGCGCCTCGATTTCATCAGATGAATCTGCTACCTTAACAATTTCACCAGTATGAATAATAGTACCCTCAGTTCCAAATATGATCAGTCTATCTTCGTGAAATCCTTTCACAGTATAGTAAAAATTGAAATTACCCTGGATACTTTTATCAGTTTTAAATTGAAAACTGAAAGTATCTATCTCTCCCAGTTGTGGATTTATGGTATCCACGAAAGCTTTGCCCGATTTAATCTCTCCGAAAAGCATACGCAGTGCCGCCATATAATGCACGCCACCGTCTGTTACCAAACCACCAGGATGTTGATGGTGTCTCCGCCAGCGAGTCTGGGCATATCTATTATCGAGTGTCATATGTACATTCACATTCCATAACACTGCATAAGGTTTCCCAATCCTACCTTCTAAAATTAGTTCCTTGATGTATAGTAAAGATTGCCGGTACCGGTAATTCTCGGCCACCAGCATCACCTGCTTGAATTGATAAGGAAATCGGCGCATGATCTTTGCTTCTTGTAAATTTTTTCCCAGTGGTTTTTCAACAATTACATGTTTACCGGATTTTAGGGCATCGCGGGTCACCGGGTAGTTTAATTCAATTGGTAAAATAATATCTACTGCTTCCACCTGGTTGTTCCTCAAAAGCTCTCTATAATCCAGTACATAGGGAACGCCCCCTACCATATCCGCGAAACTGCGGGCTTTCTCTTCAGTATGATTACATACCATCACAATTTCAAATTTATCTGATAATCTTTGCAAAGCTGGCCAATGCAGTTCTCTGGCAGCGATACCGCAACCGATGATACCAAGGTTTACTTTATCCAAGATATACCTTTTATTAGTGGTTTGAAAAATTAAAAAAATTGTTTAGCATAAATGTTGATAAACTGAGTAATTCTCTTTATGAGTTTGTTTGGTCAGATTGTAAATTCACTTTTTTGGATTATTTGTGAGAAATTCCCGTTGTAAAATTCATCACGAAACTGATCGGTTTCAAGCAAGTGTTGTGTTAATATCTGTTTTTCTCGTTTGATCAGGTATTTTAATTCTTTTATGTTTTCTGACCAGCGGAAGCCATTAAAAAACTCAGTGCCTGCAAATTGGGTTTTATAGAGGGCATTCTTGGTATAACAAGTACCAAGATAAATATATTTAAATTTATGTTGGGCAAAAAAAGCTACCGAGGTGGTCATCATGTATATCCCCAGATTGCGGGATTGATAATTTAAATCATAAAAGGCATAGTAATAATAAGCTAATGTATTATCTTCCAAATAAAGCGTTGCGACACCAACTTCCTTATTTATTTTTGTGTCGACAAAAAGTAGTACATGGTTGATGATTTTTGAATGAAATAGCGAATCTAACCGTTCGTAGCTCATTACGTCTTTGCCAAACTTGATGTCCGCGTAATTTTTATAAAATTTTCTTCGAGATTCATTATATTCAAATTGATCATTTGGAATTAATTTATATTCAATCCCATCACCTTTCTTTAGAATACGTCGATTTTCGGAGGAAGGATTAAAGGCATTTAAATTGACCCTCACCTGCCGGCAGAGATAAAAAAGATCTAAATTACGAGAGGAAGGTAAAAACCCTTTTGAAAATATATGCGCTGGTGTTTCATGTGCTTCTGGAATAGCCCAGATGGCATAGGGAAAGATATAATTTTGATAATCGGATTTATGTTCGGAAAAAAGTAGTTTCATTTAATTTGGTCCTGATCATTGTAAAGTCGAGGAAGACGCCAATTCCAGCTACCCAAAATGTCATACGAAATACTGTTTTTCAGTCGTGCAACTTCGTCTGCAGTGATTTCCTCATTTTTTTGTTTCCCCATAATAACCACCTCATCCCATAGCCGGGTTTCAGGAATCTCAGTGATATCGATCATCATAGCATCCATGGCACTTCCACCAATAATGGGTGCACGTTTACCGTGGATAAGTACTTCTCCTTTATTTCTGACCCTTGGGAAACCATCACCATATCCGATCGGAATAACTGCAATACGTCGTTCTGAAGTAGCTTCATAACGCATACCGTAACCCACCTTATCACCTATTTCCAATTCTCGTATGGTAGATATTTTTGCTTTTACTGACATTACCGGTTGTATGCCTTGAATACGTCGACACACCTTGGAGGGATAAACTCCATACGTGAGAATCCCAATTCGGACCATATCAAAGTGTGCCTGAGGTAGATCTAAGAATCCCCCACTGTTACACATGTGGCGATATTTTACGGTGAACGATTTTTTTTCCAGTTCAGTTAGTACAGATTTAAATCTGTCAAGTTGCAACAAAGCAAATGTTTTATCTGCTTCATCTGACATAGCAAAGTGACTCATCAATCCTTCAAGATAGAGTCCCTCCAGATGAGTAATTGATTCTATAGTTGACAAAGCCTTGGTCCAGCGAACACCATAACGGCTCATCCCGGTATCAATTTCGATGTGAAGTGGAATTCTTCTGTTATATTTAATTGCTATTTTGGAAAGTAGGTGTGCCGTTTCAATATCATTTATACAACATGTGATGTTTTCATTTACGCAAAGTTCAAGTTGGTTACCAGGTCTGTCCCCAATTATTAGTATTGGAGCTGAAATTCCATTTTGACGTAGTTCTAGTGCTTCGTCAATTGTAGCAACCGCTAAATATGTAACACCAACTTCTAGGGCAATTTTAGCGACCGGGATAGCACCATGTCCATAACCCTGGTTTTTAACCACGGATAGTACCTGAACATGTTCTGGTTTATCCTGGAATATAATTTTAAAATTCCGTTTTAATTGAACTAAATCAACCTCGACCCAGGCGGGTCGCGTTACCTGATTATGTGGCAATTGAATCATATTTTTAATCATTTCCTGGTGGCCAGAGACTTTTTCCAATATCAGTACGATAATAACTACTTAAACATCGAATTTTTTCAATATTTTTATAAGCTTTTGTTGTAGATTCCTGTAAAAGTTTTCCATGCGCCACAACATCTGCGATACGATGACCGGTGGCAAATAATTTTCCAGCTACATTGGCTGTTACTTCATTCCACCATACATCGCAGTCGAGTTCCTCTGAGATGGTGATAGGTAAACGTGGACCTCTGACATTGGTGTATGGATAACCGTATCCAGCCAGGGTAACAGAAGTTCCAAAATTGTAATCGGGTTTGAATCTGATATTCAATTTTTGATTATTAACCACCCCCCATAAAACCTCTAGAGGATTTTGCAACATCTGTAAAATCATCGGACCCGAGGTCACCCCAATTCTAACGTTATATTCTAACACAGACCATTTCTTATTATGTCGCGCCGCGGTTACTTGCACTGGCCCATGAAAGTTGACTTCACGAAACCATGGTAAGAGCTGATGCAGCGTTTCCTTTGCTAAATTATATTTATCTTCTTGATCTTTCTCGACCAAACCTCCCATCGGTGCGCCAGCTATAATACCCATATTACCATTAAATGACCTTTTATATTCCTGATTAGTTACCAGAGAGTAAATCTCATCACCACTCACCAATGCGATGTGACCAGCTTCTCGACGTCCCATATATTCCTGCAAAAATACACCTTCCGCGTAATCAAGATTTTCCAACCAACACTGGGTATCTTCAATGGTTTCACAAATAACAGTATGAATAGGACTTGTGGGTGAACAAAGCGGATTTTTTATCACATAGGGCTTTGGGTGTGATTTAAGTATGATTTCGGCTTCCAGTCTGTTTTTTGCTACATATGCTTCGGGAAAGGGGATATTAAATCTTCTACAAAGTTTCTTGGCGAAATCACGCTCCCTCTCCAATCTCATCCCTTCGCCAAAAGGTGAAAATATCGGAATTTGAAGGGAAAGAAATTCTTCGGCCCAATCTGCCTGTAACCAGTCTATTGACATTGGAATCACAAAATCAACTTTATTCTTTAAAAGCAATGTACAGGGATTGGGATATATCTCAGCGTGATATGTTTTTCCTTCCAGTGAAGGACTATAATGGGCATAATCCCTTGTTAAATAAGTGCTTACCTGGGCTCCGTCTTCTTTTAAAACGTGTAATATTCCCTGGGTAAATGCACCAACACCAAATGCCATCACTCGTAAAGGTTGTTTAAGGGATGACTCGGTATTCATCAGTTGTCTCGATTTTTTAACTAAAAATTCAGCAAGTTATGTAAATTTAGTATTAAGTTTATGAAAAAAAAATTGATGCACCAAGTACTCTCTGAAAATCTTCGGCTGTGCTAGATACCAAAAATTAGTAAAAGATACTGCAATCAGTATGGATGTATATATTCATAATCAGTAACCAACTTAGCAGTGTGTAGCGAAGTATTTCCTAATTATTTCTTAACGATCTGGATAGGAGAGCAAGCTGGCAGAATCTTATTAAAAGCAAATAGGTGTTTTTTTCTAGAAATTAAAAAAGTATAATCATACTACTGTTGCATAGTATTTATACTTTTGTATATGAATTTTAAATTATCAGTACGTTATGAATATTGGTCGCAATTTCTTGCACATATTTGCTTGGTAGACAAAATGAGATGCGAGTCTCAGAAAAAGTGTAGGTCTCCGGGAGGATATCCATTTCCTGAAAGACACCTAGTAGCTTGGCCATTATATCTGAACCAAAGTTAATACCACTCCCAATAACAGAAAGGAGACTGAGTTTTTCATCTGCAGAAAGCAGGATTTTTTCCTTTTGACTCTCCACAATTTTTCTTAGGCTGGGTAAATCCTCAGTTTTTGTTATAAATTTACAGACTTGATCATCCTGCCAGAGATATCGTACACCAATGCCGTCTTTCACGAATTCTGAGATACATGAAAAGTAGGTTTGTTTTGAACCATTTTTCAGTTTAATCACGCTTATATCATCATCAATGGCAATTCCAGTGGTTCTATTCTTGTCCATAGGATTATTGGTAACGATTGTCCCAATTTTTCCGGTAAAACTTGATCCTACATGAATTTTGACCTGGTGTCTTTTAGCGAATTCCACCGCGGATGATTTCAGGACTTGGGAGCCCAATTCAGCAAGATCCAGCATTTCATCATGACTGAGTTCAGAGATGAGGCGTGCTTCCTTTATTTTACTGGGATTAGCAGTGTAAATACCGTCAACATCGGTCATAATTTCACATCGTTCCGCCTCAAGTGCTGCTGCCAATGCAACTGCTGTAGTATCGGAACCACCGCGACCAAGTGTGGTTATTTCATTCTCGATACTTACTCCTTGATATCCCGCCACAATTACTATTTTCCCTGCTTTTAATTCCTTTTGAATCCTCTCACTTTTGATTTCCAGTACTCTGGCTTGACCATGAGTTGTACTGGTAATAATACCAGCCTGGGCGCCAGTAAAAGAAATAGCAGGATAACCTTTTTCGATTAAAGCCATGGCAATTAATGAAACGGAAATTTGCTCCCCCACTGATAGCAACATGTCCATTTCCCGACGAGAGGGATTTTTCGTTATACTTTTTGATAGCTCCACAAGATGGTCGGTCGTATCGCCCAGGGCAGAAACAACCACAACTGCTTCATATCCACTTTTTTTCGTTTGGATTACTCTTTCAGCAATACGCTTAATGAGTACCGAGGTGGCCAGGGAACTTCCCCCGTATTTCTGTACAATGATTTTCATTTTTAGCTCTTACCGCAATGTTTCTTCTAAAGCTGTTACTGCCGAGGTTTTTTCGTCCCGATATTTGATAATGATGGGTGTGTATACAGAAATTCCATATTTCTCGGCAAAGTTATTTTTTATAGATCTTGAACCCGGCACTACTACTGCTCCTGCTGGAATTAATAGTGGTTCGGATTCTGATTTTTTATAAATTTGATTTTCAACTAAATCAAACACCGGAGTAGAACCAGTTAGTATAGTTCCTGCTCCGATTACACAATACTCGCTGACAATTGTCCCTTCAAATATACCACAATTACTCCCTATGAGTACATTATCTTCTATGATAACAGGCATAGCACCAATAGGTTCCAGAACACCTCCAATTTGAGCGCCCGCGCTTATATGCACCCTTTTACCAATCTGGGCGCATGATCCTACCAAGGCATGGGAATCGACCATTGTTTCCATATCGATGTAGGCCCCTACATTGATATAAGCGGGTGGCATTATGACCACTCCAGATGCCACAAAAGTACCATCACGAATTGAAGAACCACCTGGAACTTGTCTTATATTATCTGTTATTTCGAACTTTTTTAAGGGAAATGTACTCTTATCGAAGAAAAGAAAATTTTTATTTATCGAATAATCAACCATCTGTCCCAGTCTGAAACCTAACAGTATTCCTTTTTTCACCCAGTCGTTAACATACCATTTACCGTGACGCTTTTCGGCTGCTCGAATTCGACCTGAATTGAGATATTGCTTGAATGTTCCGAATAATTGCAGAACAGATGGATCAAATTCTGTTATTTCTGATGAATAAGCATCTTCAATTTTTTTAATTAATTCTTCCATTATGGTTTACTTTAATATGTCTTTTAGCATGTCGTTTATACCAAATAAACCTATCTTACCGATAATCCATTCTGCTGCATAGAGAGCCCCCAGGGCAAAACCACTGCGATTTCTGGTGGTGTGACGAAGTTCAATTGTGTCAGCTTTAGAATCAAATCCCACCAGATGCATACCAGGGATATTTCCCGAACGGGTGGAGCTGACATGCAACTGATTTTGGGAAATCGGTCCATCACATTTTTCGGCAAGCAATTGATTTTTTCTACTCATTTTTTTTAATAGAATTTCTCCCAGTGTAAGTGCAGTGCCACTGGGGCTGTCGATTTTTAAACGATGATGCATTTCATGAATAAACGGATCATAATCTTCGAACTTATCGAATAAAGCCGAGGCATTTTCGACTATTTTAAAAAAAATATTCATTCCAATGGAAAAGTTTGCGGCATAGATGACACCTATCTGAGCCTGTTTAACCAGCTTTTTGAGTTCATCCAACTGGGCATACCATCCGGTTGTTCCGATGACAACTGGTTTTCCCGATCCTGCAATTTCATTAAGGTTGGGTAAAACAGCAGTGGGAATTGAGAAGTCAATAAACACATCTGTTTTTTTATTTATTACCCTGCTTTTAAGTGGATTTTCAATATCGAATGTTGATATAATCTTGTGACCTCGCACTTCAGCATATTGGGCAATTTCCTTTCCCATTTTGCCAAAACCAATTAATGCAATGTTGAGAGACATATTATATAAAAATCCTAATTTAGAAGTGTGATGGTTAAATTTTGATAAATATCCACTGCCTGGTTGAGTTGGGTTTTTTCAATTTTTTCATTAGCAGTATGAGCAACCTCTGCTGAACCTGGTCCTATCAGTAACGGTTTGCCAAAATTTTTTAAATATGGTATATCAGTACTAAATGGTAGAATTGTCTGTTCCATATCTGGTAGGGTATAGGTAAATTGCGGTTCCGATTGTGTTAGAACATCAATTTCTACTAAGTTGTTAATGGATTTGGTTATTTTTTTTATTATAGTTTCAGATGGTACTGAATTTCTGATACTTATCACCGAAGAGGCAGAATCTGCTATAACATTATGAGCAACACCGCCATCAATTCGCCCGATGTTCAAGCTACTCTGACCAAGCTCTGATGTACCCAAATCTAATTTGCGTATTTTATATAAAGCATTGATTAATTTATCTATAGCCGATTCTCCCAAATGTGGTAGGGCTGAATGAGCAGCTTTTCCGCTCGCATGTAATTTTAAAGTTATCAATCCGCGATGGCCTTTACCTAAAGTATTTGAGGTAGGTTCACCGACTATTATATAATCAGAGCCTACTTCTAAATGATTAGCCTTTTTGGCCCCGATGCTATCTGTTTCCTCACCAACAACCAATAATAATCCAACTTCTTTTACACCTTTGTTTTTGAGGTTTACTAGCGCGAAGATCATTGCCGCTATAATGCCTTTGGCATCACATGCACCCCTTCCATAAATATATGTTTCGTCTTCCTTTGCAGGTATAAATGGAGGAACAGTGTCCAGATGGGTGTTGAGAATAACACGTGGTTTCTGATGCATAGTAGCCAATATATTCTTTCGTGCTAATCCTATCTCTTGCTGTAATACCTGGAATCCTGCATCTTTGAGATAGTTTGACAAAAAATGGGCTAACTGTCCTTCCTCCTCTGTTATGGAAGGAATATTAATCAATATTTTGGTCAGTTCAAACAACGTCAAGTCAATAGTCCATAGCTTTTTATGACATCGATTAATCGTTGCTTATTTGACTCAGACATGGGGGCCAGGGGCAAGCGAAAATCTCCAACCTCCATACCGATCAGATTCATGGCGGTTTTTACGGGAATCGGATTGGTCTCAATAAACATGGCTTGGCATAATGGGAAGAGATACTGATGTAATCGCTGTACCTCAGTAAGTTTTTTTTCCACAAAGGTAGTGTGCAGAGTTTTAAGTTCCTGGGGTACTATATTTGCGATAACTGAGACAACCCCTACACCCCCTACTGAGAGAATTGGTGTAAATAATGAATCATCGCCTGAGAATACTTTTATCGAATCACCACAACGTGAGATAATTTCTGAGACCTGATTCAAATCACCACTAGCTTCTTTTATTGCTACAATATTTTCATATTTAGCCAATCGAGCCACCGTGCTAGGTAATATGTTTACTGAAGTTCTGCCCGGTACGTTATAGATCATGATCGGGAACTCTACTGCCTTCAGTATTGCTTCAAAATGCCGATAAAGACCTTCCTGGGTAGGTTTGTTGTAATAGGGTGTAATAACCAGGGCCGCATCAGCTCCCATTTCTTTGGCGCGCTTTGTTGCTTTGATAGTCTTATCAGTATTATTGGTTCCTGTACCGGCAACAATAGTAAGCTTATCTGTGGCTTCTTCAATAACAATTTCAATAAGGCGGTCTTTTTCCTGATCTGAAAGGGTAGGAGATTCACCAGTAGTTCCACAGGGCACAATTCCGTCTGTACCGTTATCGATATGGAATTTTACCAGTTCCCGAATTTTTGCCTCATTTAATTTTTCATCTTTAAAGGGGGAAACCAGAGCGACGAAAGAACCTTCCAGTTTCATAATGTTCCTCCAATATTCTTAATTATCGGAAAATTCTGCAGTTAAATTGGTATCCATCATGATCGATGGATTTTCATTCGTGATATGAAATACATCAGGGAATTCAGTCAACCACAAAACTAAATACATTGTTAAATTTTGTTTGGTATTTTAACATCTATTCAAGAAAAAAACAATATGATTAAGAGATATTTAGGATGTATTTCAGTAACGATAGCTTTCAATCAAAAATTTATTATATTGGAAATAAACTCTACTTACATGTATAATGTTTAATATGTCAAAATATTATCGTGACCGTAAAACACTAATCCGGCACCTGGATGCCAAATTGATACTTCTTATAACTTTGTGATAATAATATATTCTATATTATGATTTCCTTTATTTTGTTTTATTGATGTTTTAAATCGAGTGAGTGTAAA
>Ga0209635_10003195_pt1 | contig 12729 bp, 15 predicted proteins | sample DeeMarSWOR230_32_FD_187463 | JGI IMG/M metagenome (GOLD analysis project Ga0209635, IMG submission 187463) | Marine sediment microbial communities from White Oak River estuary, North Carolina - WOR-2-30_32 (SPAdes) (version 2) | ecosystem: Environmental > Aquatic > Marine > Intertidal zone >...
ATACTTATTTAAAGGAAAAAAATTGTAATTACAGCAATTTTTCAATTTCATCTAATTTAAGTAAAACCCATTTTTTGAATAGTGGGAAATTTCTAATTGAAGGAATTGAATTAGAAGGTGATTCTTTATCATTAATTTGTTCCTTAAACATTACATTATTGCTATTGGTAATACTTTCCTCATACTTCATACTATCACTTGAGATATCGGTTAAGATTTCATCTGGAGCTTTAAGAATGTTAAAAATCTTATGAAAATCAGAGAGATCATTTTTATCTAATGTATATTTTGTATTATTCATTTTTTGCCATTCAGTTAAAAATTCCTTATCAATTCCATTTTTCCAATGATGATTTCGTAAATAATCATAGAGTTTTTGAGGATTATATAGTTGTTCCAAATCTAAATTTGAAGGGTTTACTTTTCTGCTGCGATAATCATGAAGTAATTGAATAAATTCACGACCAAGTTTTCTATTGCTAGATACAATAGTGTGATACTCATCTGAGAAATCAATTAACGGTTTTTTATTAATATATTTTGATTTTTTGTTGAAAAAGAACTTAATATCGACTTCAGGAATCTCAATTTTATAATAGAGTCGTGTAAAACCTAGAATTTTATCCCAATATTTAGGATCATACTCAGAGAGGATTTGAGAAATTTTACGGCTATTTATGTTTAATTCCTCATTTAATTCAGTGAAAATAGTGGTTGCAATACTTTTTATTCGTAAAATTTTATCTTGTAAAATAGATTTATTTTTAGAACTATTAATTAACTGTTTTTCAAATTCTAAATTAATCTTTGTTGGATCATAATTTAAAAAAGATCCACTCTTTTTATTATAAAAAACAAAATGCCCATTATCAATAGTGCAATCTATTTTCTCATTTGCATTAATAACGCAGTGAATATTATCTAATTCCATTATTTCATGAAGCTCATTGCTGTTAATATTAGTTATAAAAAAGAAACATGGGGTTTGAGAATAAGAATTATTATTTTCTAGTTCAAGTATTTCACTGATATTATGTAGTGCTGTGGAGTCTAAATCAACCACATTATAACCACCTGTAAAAATTTCAAGAGAATGAAGATGTTTCAAATCCACATACGGAGCTATAACTAGGCTTTTTTGTTGAAAGAATAAAATGTTTAAAAATTCCGGCTGTAAAAAATCATAACCCGTATCCAATGAATCCACCTAAAAAATAATAGATTAATTAAAACTTAAATTAGATTGAGTTTGTTCTTAAAATAATTGAAGATAACTTGAATAATCAAATCCTCAAAACATTCTTTTACGTTTTCTCCACTTAATGCAATTACAGGATACACTACTGCAGTACCATCTTTATAAGTATCTGAGAATGGTAAACCTAGTTGCTTTTTAAACTCTTCAATTGTTACGGCACTCTCTAGATCTCTCTTATTTAATTGTATTACATAAGGAATCTTAGTCTTCTTAGTAAAGCTAACTAATTCCCGAAAGCTACGTTTATTTTGTTCCATTTTCTGAAGTTTAGAATCTCCAACAAAAACCACTCCATCGGCTCCATCTAGCACATATTCTCTGGTTTGGAGAAAGCGTTCTTGACCGGTACATGTTACTATCTGTGCAATTATATTGAATTTTACGTCTCCAAGATTTAGAAAGAAGGAAATCCTAATAGAATCTTGCCATAGAGTTCTTCCATCCGTAGTTTCAATTGAAACTCCTTTATTTAATATTATTCCGTTGAACTTTTCACGCAATCGAAAATAATTGGTTGTTTTTCCAGATTCACCAGGACCCCAGTATACAATCTTAAATTGTAAGATTTCCTTAAGGGCCTTTGGAGTAGTTTCCTTGCTCATTTCTATTTCATTTTTCTTAATATCTTCTACATCATTTGAACCTACTGACAATATGATATCCTCCTCCATAAATGTCCTATGTAGATCCAAATACCTTCTGTTTTAGATTTTTAAGATATTTCTTAAGCTCTGCTTCATTCATTTCTAATTTAGTCATGACTTCATTGTTTCTTTTGATGGCATTACGTATTTTTTCTGCGAATTTGGTCATTTGTAAAATAAGGACACCAATATTTACTTCATTGTTAACCAATAAGATAACTAAGATCTCTCTCTTTCCTTTTTGGGGAAGATCCACATGACCAACCGATTTTACATATAATTGTAAATCTTTGAAAATCAATGTGGCTCTAATTAAAGCTTGAGTATCAAAAAAGTCTTGAGCCTGGCGAGCAACTCCATATAAGGCTGCTCCAATAGAGCTCAAATCCCAATAATTCAATTTACGATCAAATCGTGAATCGATTGCAATGATTTTTGCGTCTTGATCAATAGCAATAAGACCATAAATAAACCCTTTTCTCGTTAGCTTTCCATAGCTATATCGAATTTCATCTAGCACTTCAGCAATTTCATTTTCATATAATACTTTTGGTACATAAAACGACATTTTATCACAATTTTAGTGTTTTATAAGAAAAGATAAGCAGTAGTATTTAAAGAAAAAAATTAAAAATGAAAAATTCACAATAAGACTTATAAATATTTGAATCCCAATATACAAATTATAAAGAATGTTCAATGTAGATCACTTTAAGAGGTAATGAATATTCCAAAAAAAAAAGAAAAAGATGATGAAGAAGAAGAGATAAAGGTAGAGGATTATAACAAATACTTTCATCAAGCTGTTAAATATTCTTATTCCAAAAATTATGATAAAACAATTGAAAATTGGATAAAAGTGCTTACTATAAACCCGAAATACGTTAATGGTTGGATAATACTAGGAAAAGTATATGAGAAGAAGGGAGATTATCAGGAAGCTTTAAAATATTATGATAAAGCATTAGAAATAACACCCACTCATCTTAAGGCAAATGAATATAAGAACCAATTATTAAAAAAGAAAGAAAAGGTAAGTTAACAATAAAGTGAGTGGGATATTTTTTTCAAAAAGATACTACTTCTAAAGAAGAATTTTTAGTAAAGGAAAGCTCTTTTTCACTAGTATAAGAATTAAATTTTAGAGAAAGATTTTTTATAATAATATGATCTCCTTCTTCAATAAGTTTTAAGGTTTCTATAGCGTTCATGCCCCAAATATTTACACAAACAGATCCAGAATCATCACTTAAAATTAGCTTTAATAGAAACATTTTTTCACCATCCTTTTTAGAAATTTCCTTGAATTCTTTAATGTGGACTTTTCCTTTTAATTTTTGAATAAATGAATATTTATTAATTAGAGAATTAATTGAAAAATGATTATTGAATTCTTTTTTTTTATACATTATTTTTTCTAATTTTTTTTTAACTTTTGAATTTATATCTCCAGGTGCTAAAATGATCTTACCTTTTTTTCCTATATGAACTTCTAGGTTTCTATCTCGATTTATTTTGGCATAATCACCAAAAACCCGTACTAATTCCCCTTCTCTGAAAGAATCATTATTCATTACTGTTGCTTTCTCATCCCACATGATAACTTTTATTTCACCTGAATTATCACCAACAATGCATGAAGAAACTGCTCCGATAGTATTATCCTTACGCAGAAATTCTTTTGGAGGAAAGCATTTTAAAATTTTACCTAGTAAAACTATATTTTCCATGCCTTCTTTGAGATTGGAAATAGGAATGGTAAATTCATCATAGTTAATATCCTCCTCACCTTCCTGATAGAGTTCTGTCTCTATTTCTGGGGAATAAATATTCATTCCGTATTCTTTAGCAATGATAAAAAGAATACCTTGCTTAGACATAATTCCACCATATTCTTTTGCTTTTTTATTAATTTCCTTTTCTAATTCCTTTTCTGAAAAACCATGTTCAAGAAGTTTTTGAATTATCTCTTCCAAGGATGAACTCATAATCTACTCCTTATATTAATAAATTGACAGATAAGTTAAAATTATAATAAATATTTTTAAAGAAAAAATGAGTTAGAAATAATATTATCGAAATTATTTAACTCTAAACGCTATGAATGAAAATATTAATACGATAAAGGATAAAGAAACTATTAAAACAAGATTTCACAGATTATTTGAGTATAGTCATATTATTTATACAATTTTGTTTTTTTTAATTATAATTGTAATTACTGTCCTTAGCCTTTATCCAAAAGAGGATATTGGTAATATCGTCTTGGTTGTAACCATTTCCTTTACTCTTACTTATTTAATCTTAATGTTTATTAGTATGATCCCTCAGATGGAGGCTCATATATTCTCGAAAGAAAGGAAAGATACCATAAAAAAGCTTACAATCTTAATGGCTACATTTGGAATTTGCTTAATTTTAATTTTAATCTATTTCTTTTTTGGCTCCTCTTCACAAATACCTGTTCAGTTTTTAGGTTGGGATATAATATTACCATATTCGTGTGTTATTATTTATTTTGGGTGGAATTTACTTCAGATATTCTTTATTAGAAAAATTATGGTTAGCGTTTCGAATAAAGTCAATGATAAATTAATAACTAGAGATAAAGAGTCCAATATAAGTAGAATATACACTTATCTATTCTTAATTATTGGGTTAATATTACCAATTGTATTCCAATTAAGTACTTATTTTGGATTATTGAATTATTTTGAACCTCAAGGTCCAGGAGATTCATTAGAACCTATATATTGGTTTAATGGATGGAACATATCGATGTATGTTATCATAATCTTAACTTTATATAAACTAGTTAATTTATTTATTAAAAGCATTAAAAATGAAACACCAAACGTGTTTTCTTCATTATTTTACATATTTATTTGGCTTTATTTATGGTATAGATCATTTAGTTTCATTTGGTCGTTTAGAAGAGTAACAGAAATTCATGGATTCGATTTTTTCAGAGTAGTAATTGACATTCTTTTAATGATTTTAACAGCAATTTTGGTTTTAAAGGGTCTAGGAGGTAAAATTTTCAGATTTAAGATATTCAATCCCAATAATTTATCATTTTTCCTTTTTGCATTCACAATTTTATATTTTGAAGGACAGATAATCATGATTATCGGAGCCGGTTCAATCTCAGGAACTTATGCTAGTCAAAGTCAGATTAGTTTAGTAAACAATTTCTTAATTATACTTATTACTGTCATATTTTATTGGTTGTATTCGGAATTTATTTTAGAGCGAGAAAATTTCATTTTTAAGGAAAAATTTAAACAAGAAGAGGTTATCTCTCTTATTAAAGATTTTAAAGGATATTTGGAAAGTACTGGAGCTCTCGAAGCAGATAGGATAACTGATTTTGAATTTCAAAATTTTTTAAAAACGAGAAAATTAAAATCAAAAAATATGAAAAAGTAGTACTCTATTAGCACAAAAACAAATCTAATAAATTTTACCTTGATTATTTATTTTCAACCTATTTCTTGCTCGATGGAAGGCAAATGCGGAACAATCACAAAACGCTCGTAGATTTCGTTGGAGAATGGGCGAATCAAAGATTTTATGATGTTTATTCGCATCAGTTACAAATATTACTAAAGCAAGCTGAGTAGTGAACCGAGGGAAATAGCAACTTCTATTCATTAATGTAATAAGAGTTTCACTATTTGTTCCTGCTCGTTTATAATCAAACACAGGAGCAATACGATGTGCTTTATATAAATATACCCTTAGTCTGCGCCTGAGTTTTTTCATATCATTGTTCCATATGAATCTAACGCAATTCATGGCACGTTTAAAGTAAAATAAGTTAAGTAAAAATTGATTTATGATTCCTTCGGTTATATCAAAAGGAACATTTACTTCCTGGGAAATTTTTTTAATAATAAAATCGGAAAGAACTAAGATTTTTTCATGGGAATCAACAAAACTTTTTTTTCGGAATAGGTAATTCAATACCGTAGATTTTGAGGAAAAATCCAGAAGACTTTTTATTAAAATACTAGTGGGCATTAACTTTTTTGCGACTGTATTTGCCATAACTCATCGATAAGGAATTAAATTGAATTATTTACCAATTCCATAAAATAGTCATTTATAAAGGAAAATTAGTTAAATTAATGAGTATTGATCCAATGTTTTTTGGATGATGCGAGGTTTGTCTTTCTGAGAGATGAAATATGCTTTACACTTTTCATAATTCCCTATCAATCTCTCTAAATTGTTTTGCACTCGCTCTATATTTAAAAAATGCTGCTCACATAAAGAAAATTTAATGAGGGGTTCATTTGGTATGTTCCAAGTGATCTTGGAATATGAAGTCAGCACATCTGGAAGTAAAAATAGCTTTCGTATCTTAGCAATTAAATCTGAAGTAAGTGGTTCAAAATTATAATTACTTTTTTCTTGAACTATTATCTTTTCTAAAAAATGGAATTTTTTTATCAATTTAAGGGCTTTTTTCGGACCGATTCCTCTGACACCAGGAAAATAATCACATCCCATCAAGATGGCTATATCAACCAACTGAAATTGATCAATCCCTAAAGAGTGCAAATTCTCTTTTAGATTAATTTTATAGGGAATCATTTTCTGATACGTCCATTTTCCGTGAAGTTTTCTTCGTAATGATTTGGAAATGTTTTGAACTAAATGGGGACATCCAAATACCAATGAATCAAAATCTTGGGAATTGGAATAATAAGCTATCTTATCTCTTACTAACTGGGCACATTGTGATTCCGCTGAGGCGGGAGAATCAATATATGGGACACCAAGAGCATTAAGGAGCTGTTTTGATTCTTGAATGATATTTTGCCATAAATATTCTTTACTCAATGCGATTTTTCTTGCTAATTCTTTATTGCCAGACCTCAAGGCAGATTCATACCATCTTTGAGTGAATAGAAAGTCGTTCAACTGGTCTTTGGTTATGAGTTTCTTTAATTCAGATACTTTACCATCAAAACAAAATAGAGGAAAAACCTTCTTACTGTAATAAAAGTTAATTCGATATAAAAGACCGTAAAGGTGAGAAATTGGACGTTGGGTTCGATCTAAAATTAAACCGGCAGGACTACCATCTGGATTTTTACGGGCAAAATTAAATAATCCCATAATAATATTGGGAGCATCAATAGCAATAATGGTTCCAGCTAAATCAGAAAAATCCAATTTATTACGGATAATAAGATCATGTAATTTTACTCCCATAATGTAAATAGGGATACTATATATTAAAAGAAAAAATATCTGGTTTGATGAAATAAAATTAAGAAAAAAAATATAAAAAACTGATAAATCCTTACCAAAAGAGTAAAACTTGAACTGAGACTTGACCTTTCCAGTGATCTTCTCCATTTTCGTCTCTAAGTAGGGCCTTAATTCCAATTTCAACCTTATCTTGAGTATATCTTACAATATAAGGGTCTATATAGAAATTGGTTAATGGACGTTCTTTTAAATCCCCATTTTTATGGACAAACATGAGGTTGATGGCTTTTATCATGCAAGTGGCTATAGCACCAAATGGTCTATTAATCGTTTTAGAATCTTTGAAAAGAGTATAGCCATTTCGTTGAGGAATATCAAAAATAAGTTGCACTGAACGAGTTGACTTAATACCTTTTACTTCATCTTCTAAGAATGTTGGTTTAATTTCAAGTTGAGAAAAATTGTTTTCTGATTCTTGTAATTCAGTCATTTTATACACTTTTTTTGTTTTGATAAGATGTAGTCTATAAATTTGAACCATATATATTTATACTTTTTTGTGTGAAAGACTCTAGAAACTACAAGATTTCTCATTTTTTCTCTCCTTCTAAAGAAACACAAGAAAACTAAAATATCAAAAATTTTTGGTAAAGCAAGTAGCACTCTTTTTCTATAAAAAAACTACGAATATTTTTTTATTTGTGTTTTTTTATTTTATTACGAATACGCTTAACATATTTATTTTTTTTAATCTGCTCTTTAATTTGCTCCTTACACCGACTATAAATTACATATTCATCAAATTCATGGAGACCTGGCATAAACTCTCAATTTTTCAATAAACTTTGTTTTGATCTTATTCATTATTCAATCTATTTAAACAAAAAAAGAGAGCTGTTGTTTTTCCTTTAAATATTCTTAGTGTTATTGTTCGTCAAACATTCAATAATCAGAAAAAGGAAGGAAGATATGTCCAAAAAGGATGGAATATATATTATTCGCGAAAGAAAGCACAACTCGAAAGCATTTACATGGGTATTTGTCGGAATATTTTCGATTATAGCCATTTATGTGCCCTTTTTCGGGATAAACTTACAGTATCAAGTAGGGACCTTTTTTCATTTCATTTTTAGTAAAGTTGGTGAACTCTGTATGTGGGCCGGTGGGATATTATTAGGATTTTCGATTTTAGGGACCATTTATAGCAAAAAAATCTATCTTAAATCAATAGCTTTTGGCATTCTTTTGCTGTGGATAGGAGCATTTCTTACAGGACAAGCTTTTGAACTACTTGGATTTCAGATAGGAGAACAACCACCCCAAGGATATCATTAAATATCCTTTATTTTCAAGTTTTTATCGGTAAATATTGAAATATTGTAATCCTGTATCGAACCCACAAATTACTAGAAGAATAATTGAAACGAGTACTACTCCAAGCATTTTGTATCGCAGTCGGGATCCCCCCCAAATTAAAAATATAATTCCCATAACTAGACCTAATAAACCAATGATAGATCCTAATGCGATTAAAAATTCAATTCCTGCTTGGAACCCATCAAAATAATCAAAAAAGACCATAATGAGATATTTGATTCTGGATATTTAAAGAAAAAATGAGGTTAGAAAAGGTAAATCTAACCTCATAAAAGGGAGTTTTAGTGACCATTGAGAAAAATCCTAGAGGAATGCAAATTGTATTTTATATAAAGGGAGGGGCTCTCCATGATTTCTAATTTTTTCTTTATATATGGCAAAAAATACTGAATTCTAAAATTATTGTAATGTGACAATTGAATGAAAAAATTAGAAGAGATAGGGATTTGCCCTAAGTGCAACTGCTCTCTTACAATGTATAAAACCAATAATTACAAGCGGTTTGTAAAATGTGATATCTGCAAAACTTCTTATCCTTTACCTAAGAGAGGCAAGATAAGTAATTCTGCTTTAAAATGCCCCCGAAATGGCTTTCCAGTGCTCATTATAGAACGTCCGAATCAAACAGCCTACTTTTGGACGGATCAATCGTGCTTTAGTTGTATTGATTATGATAGATGTGTTACAATCCATGGATTGAAATCTGAATTTAAAGAATTAAAGGTGTATGGATATTAAAAAGCGAAAAACTTTTTATATTCTGATCCTAATTGGTGGACTTTCAATATTTATCTCAGTTCATATAAATCGAGATGATGGATCACTTACAATTCCCTCCCAACCATTAGGGAGTTTAACATCTAATGGGGTTCATACGAGTAGCCACGAATATATTTGTAAAGTATTCACCTTTACTCATACAAAAGATACATACACCTTTAGCATTAACTTATTAAGAACCTATATGCATACTATTGCTGTAACTGTTGTTACTCCCCATAGTTGCTACATGAATATTACACTATGGGATAGTTCTAATCGGGAATTTCAAATATTTTATACATATATTTCACAGGCAGATGGCGAATTTTCAGTTCCATTTGGGACCGCTGTTGCGGGGAATCATACATTCATGTTTAGAGCAACCGTTGAGGAAAATCTCAATATTAAAATAAAAATATTCAGAGAAGATGTAAATTGTCTTTACGATAAAATTTCTCAGCAAGAATATGGAAATATTGTTTTCTATGAGGTAACTTGTTTTTCAGATGAATTTTTTATTTCACACGAAGTATATTTTAGGACAGATAGAAGTTATAAATTTTATATCGGGAGAGTATCTTCAATATCCATGAATCTAAGCGGTAAAGGAAGTGTGATATATAATATTTTTGATCCCAATGCTATTCCATTTGCAATATATAAAAATGACACGTTAGCATCTGTAGCAAGCGTAAATATATTTTCATTTGGTACCGCAATAGAAGGAACTTACACAGTTGGGATTCGGATTCACTGTGAAGTAGAATGGATGAACGTTGCTTATGCCATAGTAGATAATGGACCAATTTGTAATCCTCCGCCTTCAGATGATAATCAAACCTCCATATCGAACAATTTTTCAATACCAATTGACTTAGGGTTATATACGGTGATCGGGGCGGGAGCAATTGCCGGAGCATTAGTCTTAGTGGTGGTACATTATCGCAAGAAAAGTGATTTAGGTCTGAAAATTAAGGAAAAATAAATTTTTCTTTCATCTTTTTTATTTTCTGGAATATTCAAGAACTGAGTAATTTAATATTAGAAAAATCAAAATTTAGGATTTCATATTTTACTTTTTGTTTCATTACCTTCTTCTTTTTCTTTAATTTTTTTTAGGTACTTTCTGTTTTCTTGCCTTTCTTAGAGTATGCACTCCGACATTAAAAAGAGGAATACACAAAACTATTAAAGCTACCGCGTCCAATCCGATGAATCCTCCTTGCCATCCAGGAGTTATCCGCGACAAGTACAGGAGTATAAATCCTGCTGTAAGAGATATACATCCTAAAGGTCCGAAAATTATACAAATATATCCAATATCTAACATAAAAATATCTAAAAACATAAAAATGTCTAAAACAATCCCTAGTGATAATAAAAGGATTTTTAATATTAAAAAATAATATTTTTCCTTTCTATACTAAACCACCAACTAAATCTTTTATTATAATATGTTTTTTAAACGACTATTTCTCTTCAATTGTTCTACCAAGGATTTTAGGATTTCTTTATTTTCTTACTTATAATGATTGATACAACGGATAGAATACCAAGAAGAAAGAATAAATTATATCCTGGAATTACTCCATTAGCTTTACCACAATCGTTATTTTTGAACACATTCCCTTCACAGTACTCTTCTTTGATGCATTCAGCGTTTCCTAATAATATATTTCCCGTAATAGTATTATAATTACTAAATTCTAAATTTATCCCATATCTATTGTAGTTTGCGGTGTTTCCCGTAATATTGTTATGATTACTACCTAACAGATATAACCCCTTCCCATATCTATTGTAGTTTGCGGTGTTTCCCTTAATGTTGTTATAATGGCTACTTTGTAAATGTAACCCCCAATCACTATTATTAGCAGTATTTCCAGAAACTATATTATAATCACTATCTTCTAACTTTATCCCAACACCATTATTTTTTGCGGAGTTTCCCGTAATATTGTTATAAAAACTAAAGAATAAAAGCAATCCATACCAGTTGTTATTTACAGTGTTCCCCGAGATAGTATTATGAAAACAAAATTCTAAATATAATCCAGAATTATTATTGTAATTTGCGGTGTTTCCCGTAATATTGTTATTATCACAATAGTATAAAGAAATTCCTTGAGAACAAAAAGAAGTATTTAAGTTTGATATTAGTGAATCGGTGCAATTGACCAAAATTAATTGCCCAGCATTTGTAAAATTGTTTGGCTCTAAATTTATTTCATTGAGGTAATAGTATAAAGGCTTCCCATTCACTAGATTTGTAGCATAAATATTATGGGAACTTAATTCTTCAAAATAGCCAAACAACGTTAACCCGCACTCATTCATTATATTTCCCGAAATGGTATTATTATTACTATACTCTAGACAAATCCCATCGTTCCAATTGTTATTTGCAGTATTTCCCGAAATGGTATTATTATTACTATACTCTAGACAAATCCCATCGTTCCAATTGTTATTTGCAGTATTTCCCGAAATGGTATTGTTATTACTATACTCTAAATATATTCCGCGATTCAAATTAGATGAACAATTATTATCAATTAATTGGGAATTATTTACTACTGATAATCGGATTCCAGCATAAAGATAACCCGAATTGTATAATGTGCAATTTTCAATTTTAAAATACACATCGGAATTTTCAATCCAGATGCAACTTCCCGAACCAGTCCCATTTATTACTAAATCTTCTATAACATAAGGATCGGAATAAGTGCCATTCCCCGTACATATCCCCGCGTCCCAAGCATCAGTCCAATTATTATCTATATGAATTTTTCCTGATATTGTTGAAATTTTCAAATATTCATTATCGAAATTACTAACATCGCTATAAAGCGAACTATTATTATTAAATTTAAGATTAGATGCAATTTTAGATGGTAAAGCGATAAAGATTGCAAAAGTCATTAAAATAATAATTCTTTTTTTAATCTTTGATTTTATATTGTTTTCACCAAAAGTGTATAAACTGTTGAATGAAAAAATTATTGATAGATATTTAACATTTTTGTATAATCTAAGAGTTTACGATTTAAAGAATTATTTAGCTCTGTAAAAATAAAAAATAATAAAATTGTTAATTAATTTTTTTACGCTGTAAGTATAAGAAAAGTGGAATTATGCTAATAGAAATTTGGACAAAACTTTTTAGATCAAAAAAAGAAAAAACTAATATTTAGGTTTGCAAAATTGCTCGTGCATTTTCCTGCCACTCTTGTACCTTTTTTAAAGATACACCACTTATTTTTGATGCCACATCTTCGGGATTAGACTCAATTAACTGAGAAATACTAGATATTCCATAATTTATTAAGTTTTCAGCAGTGCCTTTTCCAATACCTTTTACACTTGTAAGATCTCTATCATCCAATTCTTCTGTCTCAATATTGGACTCATCTTCCTCTTCTTGGTTAACATTTGATTCTTCATATAAGGTCTCAATTTGAA
>Ga0209635_10003196_pt1 | contig 12728 bp, 11 predicted proteins | sample DeeMarSWOR230_32_FD_187463 | JGI IMG/M metagenome (GOLD analysis project Ga0209635, IMG submission 187463) | Marine sediment microbial communities from White Oak River estuary, North Carolina - WOR-2-30_32 (SPAdes) (version 2) | ecosystem: Environmental > Aquatic > Marine > Intertidal zone >...
TACTGCGGCAGTATTAGCATAGCATATTTGCGGTCCAAGTGACCACAGAGAGAGATAAAAATAGAAGAATGAAAAGATATTTCTTCATGGGCTTGTTTCTCCCTCGTATCTTAAGAATATTTCCCAGATAGATTTCAGACAACTCCCTCTACACTGCACATTTTGAATTTCCAGATGATTGAAGGGTAATACTAGATTACTCAGCTTTCTCCAGTTCCTCTGCTTTCCTGAACACAGAAAGGATTGCTTCTCCTTCTTTGGTGAGTTTGCCTCCTCTGAAAACTCCCAGCTTTTCCATGTAGGGATCTGTAGCTTTTTGCTGTATGAGTTGATTTCCAAATGTTGAATTCTTCAAATCCAAGAAATCTTCCACAGATTCACTTTTCACAACTTCTTCTCTGGAAACTTTTCCGTCCTTTAGAAATATGATTCGATCTGTCTTCTTAGCAATTTCTGGATCATGGGTCACCATGATCACCGTAGTTCCTTTCTCTTTGTTAATTTTCCGGATCAGATTGACAATCTCTGCACCAGTTGCTGTATCCAGTTCTCCTGTGGGCTCATCTGCCAGAATCAGCAAGGGATCATTGATCAACGCTCTGGCCACAGCCACTCTCTGCCGTTCTCCACCTGACAATTGAGAAGGTATGTGATCCATCCTGTCTTTCAGTCCTACCAGGGTCAGCAGCTCCTCTGCTTTCTTGCACTGTTCAGCTTTTGATTTTAATCCATGCATGGGGAGTTCTACATTTTCTAAAGCAGTCAAATACTCGATGAGGTTATGGAATTGAAAGACAAATCCCACTTTTTTTGACCTGAAAGCATCTTCATCTTTGACTTCAGAGAGCAATTCATCATCGACGTTGATTTCTCCTGAGGTGGGCTGATCAAGCAGTCCAATCATGGTCAGTAAGGTGGTCTTTCCTGAACCAGAGGGTCCCATCACCGAGACGAATTCCCCCTTTTCCACTGTCAGGGTTACTCCATCGATGGCTTTTACCCCATCAAAATGCTTTGTCAGGTTCTTGGTTGAAAGAAACATCATATCACCTCATTCGTGAGACAGCGCCTCCATGGGACTCATCTTGGAAGCTCTCCATGCTGGATAGATTCCTCCCAGAATCCCCAGAATGACGGCAATGATAAAGGCACTGATAACCAGATCAGGTGTAATTGATACAGTGAGCGGAATCTCAATTTCAGCGGCCAGATTGTTCACGATCAAAATCCCCAGAATAATCCCAATAATTCCTCCGATAATGCTGATGCACAACGATTCTTTCAATACCATAGACAGAATACTCCTTCGCTTCCAGCCGACAGCTCGCAGTATACCAATCTCTCGTATTCGTTCCATCACTGACATGACCATAGTGTTCATAATCCCAATGCTTCCCACAACAATGGCAATCAACGAAATCAATGCAGATATACCGGCGATTAACTGAAGATCTTCCTGCTGTGCTACTACTTCTGAGCTTCTCATGGCCAGAAGCTGGGGGTACTGTTTTTCTATTTTGGTCCGAACTGCATCCACCTTATTGACATCTTCCAGTTTCACCCGGAGCATGGATACCTGATTTCCCAGACCGAACAGAGATTGTGCTTCACTGAGCAGGATAACGCCACCTGCATCTTCAAAAGAAGCTCCCGTTTCATAGATGCCGAGAATTTCAAAGGTGGAACCTTTCATATTCAGTGTATCTCCCACCTGTAATCCCTTTTGTACAGAGATCATTCGCCCCACCATGATTTTGCCAGTATCATTCGAGGTCAATTGCTGTCCCTCAACAATCTCGAAGTGCTGGATCACTGGTTCTCCAGGGTCTACCCCAAATACCATGAAATAAGGTCTATCTAAGATCTTGGTCACTGTTATGGCCATTCCCGATACCCAAGAAATCTCATCCATCTTTTCCAGTTCCCGCTTGGCTGACAGATCTACCCGACTCATCATCAGATCAGAAGCATCTCTCTCCACCACAATGAAATCACCGCCTCCTTCTTCCACCACTCTAGTGAACTGGGTTTCCAATCCGTCTGCCACCAGCAGTAGGGCTGTCACTAGCATAATGCCGATAGCAATTCCTGCAATAGTTAGTCCACTGCGCATTCGTCTTCTGAATACACTTTTCAAAGTCATCCCAAAAACACGTTCTTTGATACTCATGCTTTTGATCATTCTGTCTGCTATTTAAATCTTTCGCTTAATTTTTTTCCCTTTATCTTTGCTGTTCTTTTTTTTGGGTCTGATGATGTCAGAATCTTGAACTTATAGCGTCGATCAAAGCACTCCTGATGAAGAGTTGCAATTATTTCAGAAAATGATACACTGCTTTGTGAGAGTAATTCTCGATTCTAGCTCTGATCAATCAATTCTATTTCTTAATATCTTAATTTCTACTTGACATGAATAAGAACGATGCATAAGTTTTCTCAATTTCTCAATTTTAGATATCAATCGAAAGGAATATTTATAAATACAGAAAAAGATTTATAAAGTGGAGTCGTAATCTATGTAGAGGTGTATGTCATGAAAATTCTGGTAGTCAGGCCTGGCGTGGAAATCGTGGAACAAACACTAAGAGGACCATGGCCTTCACAGTTGGCCCACTTGGATAGATTGTACAGGGAGCACGCTGTTCTTTTCCGTGCATTTGGCGCTCTTCAGACTCTCGCTCATTCTTCCACCATTGCTGTGGGAACAATGCTCAAAGAACTGGGACGAGACGTTGAATACCTGGATGTTCCCTTCGAATTTGGGGTGCCTCTGACGGAAGAAGGAAATGAGAAACGACACGAAAAAATCCAAGATTACATTGCAAAGGGAGGATACGATGTGGTGGGAATTTCCTGTACTAGTTCATTTGAATGTGTGGCCACCCAGCGGATTGCAGAAGCAGCAAAAAGAGCAGGACACGATACCACTGTGATGGTGGGAGGGTATCAAGCATCCTCAGATGCTCGCAGCCTGATGGAAAAAATACCTGCTATTGATGTTATTGTGTTATCTGACTTTGAACCTATTGCTGAAGGATTGATGAGCGCGATTGAGGGTAAAGGGGAAATGAGTGACTTGCCCAACCTCATGTACCGGGATGACATCAGTATCTGTACCTCACAGAGAAAGCATATCCCCATGCGCTCTGAAGATTTACCCCTTTACGATTACTCTCTGGTAACTCCCTACATTTCCCGATACGCAATCTTTGTTGTTGAAGCCAGCCGGGGATGTCCTTACAATTGTTCATACTGTCAGGAGAAAACAATGAGGAAGTTCTACACAGTAAAAGATGCTGAGGTTGCAGTGGATGAACTGGTTTCGTCAGCCAATTATATTGCCCAGCATGCACACCCTGTCACCTTTTTCTACAGTGACCCTTTATGGGGATTGAAGCCTGAATGGGTGAAAGCGTTTTGCACATTGCTTGCAGAGCGGAGAGAAGAGATCACTGCCAGTAAATTTGGATGGATAATTGAGGCCCGGGTGGGACAATTTGACGAGGAAGAGCTCGCTTTGATGAATGAAGCAGGATGTATGAGCATTGGATATGGGGTGGAATCGTTAAGTCCTGAAATTCTCAAGACCATGAAAAAGACAGAACATCCCCAGCAATATATTACCACTGTTTTTGACACAATAGAAAAAACATTAACCCACAATATTCAGGCTGTGATGTTTTTCCTGTTTGGAATCCCTGGAGAAACGCCGGAGACTATTCAGGAAACCCTAACCAGGATGAAAGCCTTTCCTCTGGAAAAGGAAAATCTCCACATTGCACTTTCCCTTGCTCATCCCCTCCGTGGTACCCTAATGGAAAAGCAGATCCATGATCCTCAGTTTGTTGAAGAGCACGGGCTGAAGATCCTTGATGAGAATGAGTGGGAGAAGGCGTACATACCTCGGTTGACCCTGCTGTTTGATCCATCCAAGACTCTTTCGGCGTCTCAATTGGCTGATATATATCTGGATTTGGTGCACGGAAATCTGGGCATCCCTGCCTTTGAAAAGCAGCTGGAAGTGTTCAGAGAAGTAAGAACAATCCTGGATAAGGAAGAGATTTCTCCACAGGAATTGGCCAAATGGAGTCGAATCTTCCGACAGGTGGTGAGTGCTCACTTTGGAGGGCATCACGAGGTGTCTGTATGAAGACCAAGATTCAAAAAGCAATCTTTATTGAAGGAGAACTCTCAGATGAACAGATAGAAGTATATGCCAAATTAGCGACCAAGCTGTTGCTGTCCAAAAAAATCATTTCTCCGAGAAAAGTGTACTGGGGATTAACCAATGCCTGCAATTCTCGATGCAAGCACTGCTATCAGGCAGGCGGTGATCCATACCCAAATGAGCTCACAACTGACCAGGTTTTTAAAGCAATTGACGATTTTGCGAAAACCCAGGTCTCCTTCATCAATTTATCAGGGGGAGAACCGTTTCTGAGACCAGATTTATTAGATATTGCGGAGTACGCTATCGAACAGGGATTGGTGACCACTATTGTCACTAACGGGACACTGATTGATGCAGAAAAAGCAGAAAAAATGAAAAAGATTGGAGTCTGCGCAGTGGCCGTCAGTGTGGATGGACTAACAGCATCCACCCATGATACGTCCCGCGGTGTATCCGGATTATTCGATAAAGCAATGGAGGGATTGCATCATGTCAAAAACGCAGGCATCCCCCTGAGCATTCGCACCACAGTCACCCGGGCCAATATTCATGAAGTGCCAGGAATCTTTGAGTGGTCAGTAGATATTGGTGCGGACGAGTTTGTGGCTTACGAAGCTATAGCAGAGGGACGCGCCCGCAATCTGGATATAATAGTTGATCACAGTGAGTTTATTGCAATGGCTCAACAGCTGGTTGATCTTTCCAAAAAGTATATTTCAGAACCTATTTCTGTTCCTCCTGGTGGATTTCCCCACATTATGATTCCTCTGCCCAATGGTATCGAACGGAAGGACATCATGAGCAATGTCTACCGAATTGGAGCCAGATGTCAGAACATGTGCTTTGCCGGTTATTTTGTGGGGCTGCTGGCAGATGGATCTGCCTATCCCTGTCCGTTATGCCTGGTGCCTGTGGGCAATATCACAGAGCAGCGCATCAGGGATATTTTCAGGAAGTCGGAACTGATGCAAAAGATGCGGAATAGAGAATTTTGGGGGACGTGTAGCATTTGTGAAGATAGAGAAATCTGTGGAGGATGCAGAGGAAAGGCCTACACAATACTGGGAGATCCTTTGGGTCCTGATCCCGATTGTCCACGGTACAGGGAGGAGGATTCATGAATTGCACTCTAACAATACTAAAAGGAGGAATTCCATGACTTCAGATCTAGATAAAGCTTTCATAGAAGAATTTGGAGCTCTTTCCCTGGATATTCAGGCCAACGAACTCCAAGGGAAGATACAGATGTTTTTCAGGCTAATCAAGCAAAAAGTGTCCCTAAAAGAACTGGCAGAAACATTTGGAGTGAAGAATCAAGAAATTGATGCAGCTATGGAGAATTTCAGAGTGCTGGGTATTGTGGAAGAAATACATGAAAAGGGAGCACCTGTATATGTTTTTAAAGGATATCCTCCAGAAATGAAAGAAATTGTTGAATTGTTTCCTGAAAGAAAGAAAAAACTTAAATCTTCCGTGAAAAACCTTCAACTGCTAGTGGAAAAGGCACGAAAAGAAGGACACAACGTGGACAAGTACGTTGCAGTACTCGAAGCAGTGAACCAGGATTTTGGTATTTCTGAGTGATACTGATGAGAGAGAGTGGAAATGATGAGAATGGGGTTGGTAATATGACCCGTGTTCAGGTCAGTACTGAGAAATCATGTGTTGGATGTTACCTCTGTGTTTTATGGTGTTCAGCACACCATGAGCAGGTTTCATCACGTGCAGCTTCCAGAATCACTCTTACATGGAACCATCAGCAGCTGCTGCCCACTCCCTTCCTGTGTCAGCAGTGTGACAACCCTCCCTGCGTTGCTGCCTGTCCCAATGATGCCCTGCACAAGAAGGGGTACATCCAGATGGATGCAGATGCCTGTAGTGGTTGCGGTGCGTGTGAAGCTGCCTGTCCCTATAATGCAATTCACGTGTACAAAGGAAAAGCTGTGGTCTGCGACCTGTGTGAGGGATCTCCTATATGTGTCAAAGTCTGTCCAGTTGACATGCTGGAGGTGGTTCAGTGAAAGTGGTACACATAAATCTTCATTCGCAGGATGTAAAAGTTCAAGACATAGATGAACAGGTAGTCCGTATGTACTTAGGGGGAAGAGGGCTGGGAGCATACTTCTTAAACCAATTGCTGCCTTCTCCGCAGTCAGTAGATCCATTTGATCCAGAAAATCCATTTATAATAACTCCTGGATTGCTTTCTGGCACTCCTGTACCCTCTGCCAGCAGGTGCACTTTTACTGCCAAATCACCATTGACCGGAGCTTACGGATATTCCACAGTAGGGGGGCATCTGGGTTCAGAATTGAGAATGGCAGGCATTGCATCTCTTGTGATAACAGGCAGAGCATCTCATCCTGTGTATGTGTCCATTACTGATGAGGAGGTACTGTTGAATAATGCTCAGCATCTGTGGGGAAAAGACACCTGGGAAACAGAAGATACAATCAAGGAAGAACTGGGAGATGTCCAGATGTGCTCTATTGGCAAAGGAGGCGAGAACAGGGTACGGTTTGCTTCCATTATCCATGACAGAAGTCGAGCTGCAGGCAGATGCGGCATGGGAGCTGTGATGGGCAGTAAACATCTGAAAGCAGTGGCAGTAAGAGGAGAACAGGGAATCCCCATCGCTGATGTGAAGCTGCTGAAAGAAACTTTCTTTCAGGTGACTGACGCATTGCAGTCCAACTGGTACTATCCCATTTTTAGCACGTATGGGTCACCTTCTGGCATGCTGGCCAGCAAAGTGATGGGATTGCTCCCTACCAAACATTACCAGGAAGGTGGCTCTTTCGATGAGATCGATGCTATCACCGGGGAAACACTGTACGACACTTTTGTGACCCGCAATTTATCCTGCAGCAGCTGTACTGTCCACTGTGACCGGGTCTTTTCTGTCAATGGGGAAAACGGCGGAGAGGTAGGTTCTGGATGTGAGCACTACCACATGTGCAACCTGGGAACAAACCTGCTCATCACTGATTTGGAGTCCATACTGCGCATAGTCAACCAGTTGAACAAACTGGGTATTGATGTGGGAGATACCTGTGAAACCATCTCCTGGCTGATTGAATGCGGTGAACAGGGACTGATAACTGCAGAAGAGGTGGGAGTGCCTGTGTCCTGGGGAGATGCACAGGCGGTGGAGGCAATAGCAGAATTAATTGCCCGCCGTGAAGGGATAGGTGCTGTTCTTGCTGAAGGCTCAGAACGAGCGTCTGAACACGTCGGTCAGGAAAGCACTGCATACTTAACCACAGTGAAAGGGATGTCAGTTCCTGCAAATGATCCCCGGGGTGACCCAGTATGGGGATTGGGCTTTGCGGTGGGGGTAAGAGGTGCAGATCACCTTTCATTCATGTCTGTCATCCACCGAATCCAGGACAAAGCGCTGGCCAGGAAAATATATGGTGACGGATCATTCGCAGAATACAGAAAGACTGACAGAAAGGGATTTCTGGTCAAACAGGATGAAGATGCTATGGCAGTAATTGATTCGCTGGGCATCTGCAAGTGGAACTATACTGCTCTCACCTATACGTATACTTTGGAATACATGGCCCAATTTGCCACGGCAGTGACTGGATTCCCCTTTGATGAAAAAGCACTTTTAGAAATTGGAGAACGGATTTACCATACAGAAAAGGTGTTTAACATGAAAATGGGAATGAACAGAAGTCATGACACTCTTCCCCATCGATTTGTCAGTGAGCCGCTGAAAACAGGGCTCATGAAAGGAAACGTAGTACCTCTTGAATCCATGCTGGATGATTACTACAAAGCACGAAAATGGGATGTGAAAACTGGTCTGCCTTCCAAAGAACGGTTACAATCACTTGGAATAGACATTGAGGAGGTGTAACTATGGATAACAATCGTATCAAGAACGAACTGATGAATATACTGCAGGAGTACATGAAGAAAGCCCTTCCCATCCCTGAAGGGGTGAGAATCAATTTTGTATTCAGACTGCACGAAGGGTTTCTTAAGGTAGAGGAAATCTGTGCTGAAGCCGAAGTATCCCGGGAAACTGCAGAAAGTGTTCTCTCAAAGTATGTCCACTACGGAGTGGCCAAAATCCATGAAGATGTGGATGGCCAACAGTATGAATACGCGGGGCTCAGTGAGGATATCAAGCAATTCTGGAGGGGAAATCCAGTGCGAGTAGAAAGTCTGGACAATGCACTGCAGGCAGGAGAGAGATATCTCGACCGATTGAAAGGGTTGGATAAGAAAGAAGCTGAACAGGTGGCTCTTTTCCAGCATGTATTAAGAGCCATGCGGGAAGAATTTCTGGAATCCTGATCAGAAAGAGTCCTCATCTCTTCTTGTCGTCCATAAAGTTTATAAGCTTATCCTTTAATATTGATCATTAGAAACACATCAATACCAGCGGAGGAACTAAAAATGAAATATAAGATAATAGATAAGTGTAATGCGAAAGAATTATACAAAACGTTTACTCTTATCTCAATTAAAAAAAGGAAACCACAGGTGATATAATGAAGACTCTCTTGATCCGTCCTGGCCCTGAAATTGTGGAAAAAACACTGTTTGGACCATGGGAACCGGAATTAGCTCATCTTGGGAAGTTGTACAAAGAAGCAGGAGGATTATACCGCTTTCTGTGTATGTTTGAGATGGTGTCTCCCACTCCGCTGTTAGCGGTGGGAAGCTGGCTGAAAGAATTAGGAGAAGAAGTAGAGGTATTAGATATCCCCATCCATTTTGGACTTCCCTTGCGAGAAAAAGGGAATAAAAAGCGGCGGGAAGAATTCTTTCACTTCTTTGAACACGCAGACTGTGATGTGGTGGGAATTTCCTGCACCAGCACCTTCGAATCACTGGCTTCAGTACGGGTAGCAGGCATTGTGAAAAAGGCGAATCCAGATATCAAGGTGATGCTCGGCGGTTATCAGGGCGCAGTGATTGCAGACGAATTGATGAAACAAAGTTCTGCCATTGATGTTATTGTGTTATCTGACTTTGAACCTATTGCTGAAGAGTTGATGAATGCATTTAAGGGTAGAATCCCGTTAAGAGACGTTCCCAATCTTGTTTACAGAGAAAATGGGGATATAAAACGGACAAATGTCCAGAAAATAAAGGTAGATCTCGATCAGAATCCATACTACGATTTTTCCATTGTTGAACAGTATCTGCCCAATTACATTATGTACTCTATTGAAGCGAGCAGGGGATGTCCCTATCACTGTTCATACTGCCAGGAAAGGATTTTCAGAAGCTACCATGCAGTGAAAGGGGCTGAACGTGCAGTTGATGAATTGATTGAAGCGGCAAATGTCATTGCTTCAGTTAATAATATGGCTTTTTTCTATTATTCTGATCCATTGTGGGGGCTGAAAAGATCATGGGTCAGAGAATTTTGCACAGTGTTGATTGAAAGACGAGATGAGATCAAGGCAAAACATTTCGGATGGTTCATGTGCACTCGCTTTGGAATGCTCAAAGACAAGGAATTTGAACTGCTGAAAAACGCGGGATGTGCCACCATCGGGTATGGTATTGAATCTTTAAGTCCTAAAATGCTGAAATTGATGGGAAGATCTGAGAATCAGAAGAAATACTTACAACAAGTTCAGGAAACAATAGGAAAGACACTGAATCACGATATCCAGTTGTATATTTCTATGATTCTGGGGATGCCTGGAGAAACGCCGGAAACCCTGAAGGAAACAGTGGAAGGGCTAAAGAAGCTTCCCATCGATAATGAACTCCTGCACATTTTTACCTTTTTGGCTTATCCACTGCCCAAAACAGTGCTGGAAGAGCAGCTAACAGATGAAACGCTCAAAAAAGAATTGGGAGTCCATCTGTGGGCTGAACCTGACTGGAGGAAAGGTTACTTCCCCAAATTGACTCCCCTGTATGATCCCAGTGATCAGCTAAGTGTGCAGGAACTGACTGAGTTCTACCTGGACTTGAGTGAAGGAAAATATGGCATTCCCATCTTCCACAAGAAATTGGAAATTCTAAAAGGAGTTCGAGGGCTGCTCTCCAAAGAAGAGATTTCTCCAGAAGACTACTTGAAATGGGCAAAAGTGTGGAGGAGGATGATGACAACGCTAACTGGATGAAGGAGGTTATATCATGCAATTGAAAGTGAAAAAAAGATTGGATATTGTGCAGTACGCAATGGATGCCATGGGCCAGGTAGCTGAAGACATACGCGGCCAATCCACAGTGGGTAGCGTGCAGGTATTGCTGCGGCTGAGTGATGGTGAAATAACACCCCAGGATCTGGCAGATATTTTGAGAGAGGATGAAGATGAAATAGCAGAATCGCTGGAAATATTTGAAGAGTTTGGTATTGTAGATATTGTAGATCCAGATATTCCTTCATATCAGTATAATGGATATCCTGAGGAAATCAAGTTTCTACTGGCAAACAAAGCAGCAGTGAAAAAGAAGTTCGAAGATGCTATCACACACATTGAAGAGATGATCAGCCAGCAAACTGCACAAACAGAAACGGAGAAGAAAGACCTTGATATCCTCTCTTCCATGACTGCACAGATGAGAAAAGACTATGACATATGACTATAATAGTTGGACATGGATCTTTCTGTGTGTTGCTTCCAGTGGATGAGATGGAAAATGATGAGCTGGACTGAACAGGATGATAATTGTATCAAGAGAGATCATCATACTGAGAGAAGTCTTCTAATCTGAGGCTTTGTCATAACTTCTGGATAATAGCTTCCCCAATTATACGTGCAGTGTAAAGATCAACTTGAAGTTGTGAAGTAATATTTCTCTCATCCTACTCACTAGTACAGCTGGCTACAAATTCCTCTATGCTCGAAATTCTGTAAAATGTGTTCCGCTTCATGTGGTATGAACAGAATGGGCAGGCAGTCACCAGACTAATAGAAGGGGTCAACTCCTTCAGAAGATTTTTACATATAGAGTCTGCGAGCTCCCTGAAATTCAACAGCATACCCCCACCAGCTCCACAGCACATTTGGGTTTCTTTCTCAGTGTAATCGGACAAGGTCTTGAGCAGGTACCTGGGTTGAGTAGTGACATGATTTCTCAACAGATGGCAGGGATCATGGTAGGTGGTGCGGATGGGGCGAGGGTGGAACTCATCCAGGTAGTCACCAAGTATTTCTGAGGTGTGCATTACCTTGATATTGAATGGATAGTTGAGAAAGAAAGAGTAACATCCCGCACATGATGTTATCAAGGTTTTGATCCCCCTTTCTTTGAAGTATTGTATATTCTTTTCTATTATTTCTTCAGATTCTTTTTGAAATCCAGTTTTAGAAAGGAGAGAGCCGCAACAGATGTCATCGATGATCTGGAGGGGTAACCGCTCTTTCATAATGTGTATGAAACTCTCTGCTATGCGGGGCTGCATCAAGGAGGTAGTACATCCAGGAAAGTATGCTGTACTGGAATCTATAGTGCATCCGGTGTGCCACTTTTCTCTTTCTGACTGAGACTGATGGTAAGGGTTGCCTTTCTCAAAAACGGACTTCACTGATGAACGCAGTGAATCCTGATTAAAGGGATGGGTATTCCGCCACTCCTGTATGACAGAGGTAATTCCTGTCTTGGAAGGGCATGCATCTTCACATTTTCCGCACAATGTACAGGTGTACATCCGCTCAGTGATGGGTAATGGATTCTTCAGTACTCCTTCTGCGAATTTTCTGAGCAGGAGAAGTTTTCCCCGTGGAGATACTGATTCTGCAAAAGTAGTTGCGTACACTGAACAGGTATCCAGACAATACCCGCAGGACCCGCACTGATAGACAGTGTCACTCATGTAGTCACCTCAACCCCAGTTTCCCCCTGTTCATGATATGGTAAGGATCAAAAATGTCTTTGATCTGTTGCATGAGCTTTTTTCGTTCCGGGTATCCTTCCAAGTAATTAATTTTGTCAGTGCCCAGAGCACTGATTCCTCCTCCGTGCTGTAAGGTAATCTTGATTATTTCGTCTTTTGCTCCTTGCACATTCTTCACATCTTGAGCATTTCTTTCATCTACTACCATGCCAGGAAATAGCACCAGAGTGCGGCGGGAAGCTACATATCCTCCCATAAACATGTTCACTGATAATTCGTCTGCTTTCTCCCAGCACTGTACTGCCACATCATATACACAGTCTACAGGCACAAACGTGTCTTCAAAAGATATTAATCCGACACGGTACACTTTAGGGAGGAACGAAGACAGATTATTCCATAATCCTTCAGATAATCCCCCCACATTGAGCCGGGCATCATATTGAGAGAAAATTCCCGATAACAATTTTTTATCTTTTTCTGTCCAGTCCTCAAATACCAGCAGGAGATATCCTCCGCTGTTTCGTGTGCTGGGATCAATAGCGGCCTGGGAATTGCCTAGAGTGACTTCTCGAACAAAATTGAAGGTGGTGGCATCATCATAAATCATAGTATAGGGAGTGATATCAGTACGTGCAATATCTGCCACGCAGGATAAGGTATCTTCAAAGCTCTTGAAAAAGCCAGATACTACAGTATGCTTTTTCGCATTGATACACGTCAGCACTATATTAG
>Ga0209635_10003199_pt1 | contig 12724 bp, 11 predicted proteins | sample DeeMarSWOR230_32_FD_187463 | JGI IMG/M metagenome (GOLD analysis project Ga0209635, IMG submission 187463) | Marine sediment microbial communities from White Oak River estuary, North Carolina - WOR-2-30_32 (SPAdes) (version 2) | ecosystem: Environmental > Aquatic > Marine > Intertidal zone >...
ATCATTTTTCTCACTGGTTTTTCTTTCTCATCGAAAAACTCTTCATAGAGGGGTATAAGATCTCTTTTTCTCATTAAAATGATAATCTTTCCCCACACCACTGCCGCTTCTTCTTTGGGAAATAGTGTAATCTCAAACACATCTTGTCCTTCACGCTCTCCTTCAAAGGTAATACGGTGGTAGTAGTCATTAACTAGGGTACTTTCCTTTACCAGGTCATCATTGGTAAAATGACTCCCCATCCACCTTCCCATCATCAGGGATGATGGAACCTTAATGACTCTCTTAATTTTAGGAAGGTAATTCCACAAATTGTTTTTTACTTTGAGTGTCGAAACGCCTTTCTCTTTCTTAGGGTATTCGATCCGGATCAGGGTATAATCAAGGCCCTTAGTCCATGATTTGATGCGAAGGTTGCGTTCCCAGTGGGCAGTCTTTATCTGCATAGAAAAGGTGCCTCTACTGCTTTCCCCCCTCCACATCTTGTCAATCTTATCCAGAATCTCTTTGGCAGAGTATTCTGCTGAGTGAGATTCAGGAAGAAGAACAATCGGGAGGAGAAGGAATAGTGTTCCTAGCACTATAGTAATTGAAGAAGAAACTCTTGTCCTCATGTTACACCCAGCTTATATTTTTTTGCTATCTAAAGCAAAATTTATTTATAGTGTAATATATTGTAGAAGACTTTACAATATAGAATCTCTTTTTGGAAATTTATGTGCTTTGGTGGTGTCCTATAATTCCTACTATGGAGATATGTCAAGCCAATCTTGGAAGCCCCTATCTTTTTTAAATTTAACCAAAATTGAACAACCTACACTAGCCTGTGTTTCGTGGTCAAAAGCTACAAGAGAATTATCTGCTCTCTCACTATGAGCTCAGTGAGGCAAAGTACTCTCGGATTTAAACTATGCCCTCTACATTCAACACTTATTTTTAGCGTGACTTTTGTAGTGTTGTAGTATGTTATTAGTAACAAATGGTATTAGTAATAAATTCTACTAAGAGGGTAACTATGAAAACAAAAAGTCGAATCAATAAGAGTGGAGTAACTGAAAAAAACAGCGTTAACAATCTCAGATAAAATCCTAATAAAAGGACAAAGTAAAAGACATATGTATAAAATGAGTAGTGATGATGGAAAAAATAGATCTGCTTAATAGTGTCTGGAATAGATAAAGGTGAAGTTATATCAAATACGGCTAATTTTTTAATTGAAAACAATAATAAATACAGGTTAATAATTTCCGAATATATAAAACTGATAAATAAATTTAGGTAGTAGTAAACATTTTTAATGGTATAGTAGTAGAGCTGTTTTTTTTCGCATACCAGCTCCAGCATAAAAGAAGTTTTTGCAAAGCAAAAATTTAGATGATTCTCGTTATGCACAAACTTTTTAATGCTGATGTCTACAAAGTCGCTTATTACTATTCCTCTTTTAAGAAACTATATGTTCTTTTACCTTTCCTCGACAACTTAAACAGTCCTTTATATGTTACTTTAGACAGTATCTTATCTTCTTTCATATGATGGTCTGAGAACGAAAGAATTCCATCTGGTTTTAATACTCGATGTAACTCTTCCAGCACTGAATTTGGATCACTTAAGTGATGAAAGGTATCGTATAGTAAAACAACATCCATACTACTGTTTTCCAATCCAGTTGCACAATCGGAACAGATGGTTTCTATATTTGTCAATTTCCTCTTTGAAGCAACACTCTGAACTCGCTGAGTAGCAAGGGGATGAATATCGAGGGCATAAACTTTTCCTGTCGGTCCTACTAACTCAGCAACAATAGCTGAGTAACCTCCAGGGCCGCACCCATAATCAAGTATATGAAATCCCGGCTTTATGCCCACTTCTTCTAAGACATCTTTGCGGGGTAAGAGAAAATCGCGAAGCTTGAAGGCCAAAGACATGAACTTGAAACCAAGATTCGGCATTGGTTTATCCATTATGATTTCTCCCTATGTCAATTTCCTCCCTTTGCACACCCATCCTTGCTGTAATACTATATTTAAATGTGCCAGGATGTCTAATAAGAGTAGTCATACAGGAGAATATAGTACATCTTATCTGAATTATCAAAGGATTTGAACAACAGCCTGATAAGATAGGTGGCCATCTTCTATTCTTTGAGATTGTGTAACAATAAGATTCCTTTTGCCCTCTTTTTATTTTATTGTTTAATCAAAAATACTATAAACATAATGGGGTTGCTCTAATGCACTATAATATGGTACTTATTAACAAAATATATATGTTCGGATTAGATAATTTTAATCCTTAAGGAAGGGTGTGTTATGACACTTAAAGCCAAATTTTTTCAGTTTGTAAAGGATGAGTTACAAATACCTCTCGTTGGCATTGCTCCACCTGATGACATCTCTCAAGAAGATGTAGAGCGAATCTCTTTTGTTGTGAAAACATTTGCCCGGGCAACACCACTCGCAGAGGGAACCGATAAGGTATTACGACCTAGAGATTTCCTTCCAGAGGCCAAGTCTGTTATTGTAACAGGAGCTCCTGCATATATGGGTAAGATAGCTGGTCTTGAGGATTGCCGGAAAGAGCTACTCGGCAGGGCTGAGCCATCCCATGTCAATGTGAAATATCTACAGGATAGCGCCGAGAAAAGTTACAAGCTTTCATATTTTTTTACCAGCAGAGGATTTCAGTGTTTTCCTCTTGTAGGTAGCCAATTTCCTATTAAACTTATGGCCTCAAAATGCGGTGTAGGCTATTACGGGAAAAACGCTATCATACAACATCCTGATTTTGGGTCCTGGATATCGCTTTCGGCCTATGTTACTGATGCGGAACTTGAGCCTGATGATCCCCTTGCCGGAGATTGCGGTAAGTGTGAACTCTGCCTTAGTGCATGCCCTACAGGTGCCATTTTTACTCCCTACAAATGTGATGTTACGAGATGCATAGATTTTCATCTTGGACATAACAAGAAGAATATTCCGATCGAGATAAGAGAAAGGAGTGGTAATCTTATGGGAGAGGGGTGTACTGCCTGCAGAGACATCTGCCCAAAAAACCGGAAGCTGAAACCAATCGAGGGATTCGAAACCCCTCAAGAACTCCTTCACCCCTCGTTGCTAAAAATCTTTGATATGACAGATGATGAATGGGAGAATAGTTTTGCTATGACACTCATGGGTTTTTTCCTGATGGATAAAAAATACCTAAAAAGGAATGCCGCCATAGGGCTTGGCAATTTCAAGGATGAAAGGGCTCTTGAAGCATTGGCAGGAATACTTGTTGATGGGGAGGATGAGGTAAGAGGATATGCCGCATGGGCAATTGGTAGTATCGGGGGAGGCAGGGCTGTAACGCATTTACATTCCGCACTGGACAAGGAAAAAAATGAACAGATAAAGAAGGAAATAGAATTAGCGCTTGGAGCCACTAAGTAAGATATAAATAAAACGCAGATTTTCGCCTACTTACCCCGTTAGAAATAAACGTCAGGAATTATGATCTATGCCTATGTAATTCCTTCATTCCGTACTTACTCTGATTCCCAATGGGCATTGGCGATCCCCTTGTTGTTGTGGTGGTAGACCATTTTAGTGGGGGTAACGCGGATCATTCTTGTCGTTCCTTTAGGAAGCTCGATAGAACCGCCTCTTTCCCTTTCCTGTTGCTTAAAAATGGAACCAAAGAATTTCATACCATGGGCAAACTCCCGAGTCTCCTCGGTAAAGACCTCAGCAATGCCCCATATATTTACACCTCTCACAGACCTCACGGTCTTGGCAGATGTACCGATCCCGATAGCTACCTTGTTGTTCTCCTTAAGGTTTTTGAATTTGTCCCCACCCTCACTGAAGATATAGATAGTAAGACTGTCGTTTACGTAGTCTACTACTGAGATCCGTGGTTCCCCATCCTTCCCACAGGTTGCCAGAGAACAGGCTTGTGTCTTACTGAGATAGTCGATGATCTCCTTCTCCAACTTCTCCCTAGAGAGATGCTTCCTCTCTATATTCATCTTCTTGAACGCATGATCAATCATCTGCTCCCTTTCCTCTTTCGTTAATTCATGAACTTCCATCGCACATTCTCCTTATAATGTGGTTTATCATATTCGTTTTATTGATTATAGTAATTAGTGCCATCATTGTGAGGAATCATTTTTTCAAACGGAATTTATACGCTAAGTAGGTAGGAGGGTGTAAGATGAAGTACAGAATTACTAATGTAGCCAGGACTACATAGATTATAGTAAAGACCCATTCTGGGGCTTCATAAAAAAGTATCCTATTGAAAAGATTCCCGATAAAAGAACGATTATACACCTTCGCACCTGAGGCTTCGAGGAAGAGTTTCTCTAGTGTAGTCAGTGGACAGGTAATTCTAATGAGGTCTCCAAGAGGAACAATGAGAGTGCACACAAGGTGTAGTACTCGGAAGCGGAAATTCCTCACCCAGATCCAGCCACAAGGAATCCCTATAACAATCGCTAGAAATCCCACAAGAACAAAACAAGCATAGGCAAGGTGAATGGCTACAGTCACATCTGCTAAAAATGAGTAGTACACTACATGATCCTGCTTAATGGATCGAGCAATTGTGTTGTATCAAACGAATACTATAAAACTGTTAGGTGTGGTGCAAGAGTATGAAATGTAGAATGTAGCTTCGTTTCGCTTGAGCAATTGAAATAATGGAATAGTGGGTTTCTATTGCCTCTGGTTGAAAAATGCTTCATGGAGAAATAATGGAGATTAATTTAGCGATGTACGATAACGTTCTTGTGCTTTTCCGTCTCATGAAGTATGTAATACAAAGTAAAACAAAGCCATAGTAGCTTTGTGAGCTGAAGTTGTTGATTATCCAGTAATAGAAAGACGCCCACCTTCCTTTCCTACTATCACAAGCACACAAGATACAAGCACAATTATTATCCCCGAGATACACCTTCTGGAAATATCTTCATTAAAACCAATGACACCTATAGAGATATTAAATACAGGTACTAACATCCCCAGAAGAGAGCCAGTCGATACTGGAAGATGTCGATAAGCATAAGTCATCATGAGTTGGCCTACTGCGGCAGTAATGCCAATAGCTAATAGTATTATTCCACCACTCATTCCAATCTCACTGGACGCACCATTGGCAGGAAGGATAACTAACCAAAAGCCAACAGCGCTCTGAGCAAAAAATATGGCATAAGATGAGTCAGTATCTCGCAATTTTTTAACTAACACAACCGACATCCCCGCACATAACGCACCCATAATAGCAAGAGAATCATACTTTCCGAAGCCTGATAAGCCTTGAGCTTCGCTCGTTGAAATCAGATAGATACCTACGAAAGAAAAGAGAATTACGAACCATTTTCTTGGACTGACTTTTTCACCTAGGAAAATAACGCCACCAATTGTGGCAAATATTGGATAGGAGTACAAAATCACGGTTCCTTTAGATATACCGATTTTGCTGATCGAAAGATAAAACAAGAAAACTGCCACACCTCCAAAGAACCCACGCAGAAAAAGCAATTTACTGCGAATGAACATAAGCTTTATTTTCTTTAACATGGCTAACGTTCCTAACAACGCAAGACCAATAGCAAAACGAAAAAGAGATGTTGTGAAAGAATCAATGTGTGATACATAGCGAATAAGTCCCGCCATCATGGAGAAGAATATACTTGACCATACCATAACTACTATACCAACTAGATACTGTTGTTTCTTCACCATATCACTCTCGAATATCTACCACACAAACATTCCTAAAAGAATTTCAGCTCACATTAAAGATTGCACAGGTAGTGGAGCGGAATCACTGATACACACCGATTGAACGAAGCTGTGTTTATCCACATAAATAATCTATAACCATGAAGGACACAAAGGTCTATAAAGTAGTAACACTATAAATTTTAAATTTACAAACACAGGTCAGTGTTGCTATCAGACACAGAAAGTTTCATCAAGAAAAAAAATAGAATATGTAGTATTTTTTTCTAAATAACACTACTTATTGTAGTGAAAGAATTTTTAAGAACGATCAGGGTTACCAACTCTATTTATAATTTTCGAGGTGATAAAAAAATTGGGACATCGGGCATTTGAAATACCATTGCATAGCAATCTGGCTACACAGGCGTGCTCTGGAATACATACAAGTTTTACCGATCCTTCACTCCCACGTAATATTAGAAAACGGATTTAAATAATTAAACTATTCTCACTCTTCATCTTACGTGTGGCGTTCGAACGTGGCATAATCATTTCGATAGCTCCAGTTTCAATTGCTTTTTAAAATCTTGCTTCAGTGCTTCTGTAATACTCAGGTGCGTGAGTCTCAGGGTTTCGATTAATATACCCAATTTTGAGCCTTCGATGTTATCTTCCGCAGGAAGTGAAACTAAAGCATAGACATAGCCACTTGGATCAACCCAATAGCTCTCAACTCGACTATCTACTAACAATTCATTTATCGCCTCAGTTAGTTGTTCTTTAAATTGTTTAGATAATTCTTCGAGACTTTGGGGAGGATTTTTGCCTGCAGACTCAATTACATACCCTACCGCATTAATAGTCTTCCTTTCTAACATCATTGCTATATTGGAGCGGGCTTGTTCAACAGCACGCTGTTGTGCTCTATTGAGTTCTTTAGTTGTGGCACTGATACCCACAGCATACATCGTACCCTTACGATAGGGTAACTCATCTACCCACTTGGGAGGTATGGAAACAATGATCTTATCTTTTGAAAGTTTCAGAAATTTTACGTATTGCCTCGAGAGATAGTCTATTTTTTGAGAGACTTTCTCTACCTCTTTTACGCTTCGTTCGCTCTCTCTCCCGAGTTGATCAATTTCCGATATCACCCCCTCATCAATTTTCCGGCTAAGAAGATCTATGTTCGTTTCTATTTTGTTGACACTTGCTGCCTGGTCTCCCAAATTATTAATTTTCTGGGTGAGGTCATCCATACCGGTCTTTATTTTGTCAGTCCCTTCTGAGTTTTTTTCCAAAGTATTTCTTATCTCTGGGATATCCATTGAAACCACCTGATTCAATTTCATGTCAATAGATGTAAACTGAGTTGCTAAATACCAAAGTATTCCTATAATGATTGATATACCTCCTATTAATTGGATTACGAATTTTATCTTATTAGACATAGTGACAACCTCCTTAAAATGGAATGCATAAAAACCTTATGAGATAGACATGAAAGTTTTTATTAGTTAAGTACATTCAACCAGAACACTAGATACTACTGTCAATCTTTTAAAGACCGATTTATTATCATACCCTCTATTTAATCTCTTTTGAAGACCTCTTCTATTTCCTTAATCAATTTTACATTTTCCTCTTCCGATAAATGTAAATTATCTTCAAGTTTATTAATAGAACCATCAATCTCTGGAGAGCGAATCCTCGCTCGAGCTATCTTTTCATTTTGCTCTCCGATTTTATCGTCAAGACACTTGTAATCAATCCCTAAATTAAATCTTCGATCAAAAAATTCAAGAACTATCTTCTGGGCCTTAGCATCTTCCACTGCTACCAGATAAAAAGGTATTGGCACCCAAAGGTTTACTCCCAGAATACCTCTCTTTTGAGCTACCCACAAAAGGAAGGAACTTAAGGTTGGCCTTTGGCCGGAGGGAGTTTGATAATCCATGTCTTTCCCTAGATGATATGAACCCAAACGCTTTTTCATCTCAAGTGAATTGAACACTGCAAAGAGCTCTCGAGATCGTGTATGGGCAGTCAAACCAACCATCCCTCCTATAGTATATATCTCCTCTACCTTAGCACAATGTTCAGCAGCATCAATAATTGAGTTCAGAAATTTATACCACTCATACTGAGGAGTATCGCTTTTAAAAATTAGCAGGTTATTTTTTTCACAGGCATAGAGTTTACACTCTGGAAATTGGATCACATTATCTTCCACTGCTACTCCCCCAAAAGAAAAAAATCTGCTCAGCTCCATTTCACAGATTTCCTGCCCTCCCAGTTTCTTATTTAGAAAATCAATGACTCTCGCCCCTAATGTGCTTGAATCCCTATTCCAGGCAATAATCAAAGACGAGCTTTTAAACTGTATATGCCGGGAGATTCTAAAAGGATACTCTTCAGGCACTTTTCCCATCTTCCTTTTTTAGGGATTGATCGATATCTTCGAATAGCTTGCCAATCCTTTCCATAAATTCTTTCTCATCCCTCTCTGGTATTGACCTTCGTTCTGAAGGTGTGGCATAACTTTCATCCTTTAATTTCTCGAGATGATCTCTTACCTCTGGCGGAACTTGCCTATAAACTCCCTCAATTTGCTCTTCTATTTTTCTGACATAATCATCAAGCTGGCTTAGGTCAATGCTAATTCCTAAAATCCTAGTTAACACCTCAAGCACTGATTTGGAGGCCTTTGGATAAGATACCGGGAAATGAGCAACATAAATGGGTATCTCCCCCATTACACAAATACCCTCTAAACCCCTCTCTCTTGCTACTCCTAACAAAAGGCCATTAAGACCGCTGATAGTACCTTCACCCATCAATATAGTATTTTCATAACCTTTTATCTCATCAATTAATTCCTCTCTATTAGGCACTGCCCATACCCTCGGTTTCATCGTATGATGGATTGAAGCAACAGCTGCTCCTGAAGTATAAACCCTCTGACAACCAAACTTTTCCCCTACATCTAAAACAAGATTTGCCAGTCGGTAGGCCTTTTCCCCCGCAGCATACCCTGCTCCCGTTTCACTGGGTTGCTCTTCCCCAATGAAAATTATCAGGTCCTTTTTGCCAACCCTCTTAAAATAAAATTTATTACTAGGAAATTCTAATTCTTCCAACAGATCCGCCTTAATTGAAACCCCGTGAGGATAGAAGAAATCCCAGGGTTCTATTTCCCCAAAGTCTTCTGCCTCCAGCATCCCTCTTAAGGTATCAATAGCAATTATCCCAATGTTTCCAATCCCTGGCCAACCAACAATCAAATCTGGCTTTTCAAGCCTTAGTTCTTTATAAAGTTTAATCCCCATTGCTCTACTTCCCTTTATAACGTTTCGGAAATTCTATAGCATGTTAAAAATACAAGCCTTTGGTGACAATCGATTCTTGTCACTACCATAGAGTGATGGAGAGGTGAAATATTGATCTTACCACGAAGTTTTTCATTTATTAACTTCCTTGTCAAGAGGGTTTCCTTAAATAAAACCCCCTATACCCGTTTCCCACATCTTAAAATAGTGATACTGAATGTCACGCCCTATGGTATCATATAAGGTGCATATCCATAAGAACTTTCATTGCTCCCTGACAGGATGTTGTTACCAATGATAGTGCCTCTGAGATACATCTACTGATTTTTGGATATTCAAATAGTTTCATTCTCCCAATTGCTTCCACTATTTTTTTCTCAGCTCCTATGAAATTTACCGACTTTTCTACGTTTTGCGAAATCCTAATCTCACCCACTAAAGCCTCCAGGAATGCGTCACCAGTTTCTCAGCTCCTTTACGCTCCTCACCCTCAAGCGAACTCATCTCTGCTAAGAGTCTGGATGCGATTAAAAGCTCTGACTTTATTTTCTCAGAGTATTGATAAACTAATAGTGCCTTTTTAGTATCCACCTCTCTTGACCCCTATGGGTAACAGCCGCCTCTTATCAGCTTCTCAGGCATACCGTCTAAAAAGGTTATCGTGAAGATTTAAGAAAGGTTTAATGTCTTTAAGTGTAATAGTCCAGGTGTACAATACACACACTCAGTACAAACTCTCACCACTTGAGCACATTTCCTTTTGACATTTCACTCCCCATTGTATCTGAGGTCTGGCAATGAAAATAAGGTATTTTACACAGAGATGATTTCCAGTCATACCTTTCCCTTGAAAACAGCCAGCACATCTCTCTGGGTCAATATTCCGAGAAGCTTTTTTGACTCTTTGTCATCAATCACCGGCAGGAGATCTACTTTTTCCCTCTCAAACATATCCAATGCCTCATTTATCGTTGCCTTTGAGTCAATAAAGGGAACCGTGGCATTTGCAATGTCTTCGGCAATAATAAGGTCCTCCATTATCCCGTCATACAAAACATCGCGGATGTCCTGAAAGGATATCATCCCAGTTAATTCCCCCTTATGACTCACTACGGGAAAAAGATTGTAGCGGCTATGCTCAATTATCTTTAAAATCTGATCAAAGTGGGTGTCTTCATGGATTACCTCGACATGGGTTCTCATGACATGTTCAACAAGAATCTCTCCGGTAAACTCTTTACCTTTCCATTCAGGAATTCCCAGGGAAAGACGCAGTCGGTCGATAATGTCTTTCAAGGATACCCTAAAGGGTGCCCCTTCGTCCCTATGTATCAGTTTAATGATCTTTACCTCGCCTGACTTCACGATGGACCACCTCACCGCAAGTGGTCCAAGGATCTCAAAGACGATAACCGTTGAGAGAATTGTAGTGGAAACAACTTCTCCGAGCTTTGGATCTCTATCTTGTACTAACAATGCAAGACCCAGCACAACACCTGCCTGCGCAAGAAGTCCAAGTCCGCCGCACTTTTTCAGGTTTTGATTTGCCCTTGTGTGAGCAGCACCAAAGGCAACCCCCAAGACTTTACCAAGAACACGTCCTGCAATATAGAGAACTCCAACACCTCCCACTGCAGATAACAACCCCCAATGAATACTTGCCCCTGACAGGGCAAAAAAAGCAGCATATATTGGCAAATCAATACGCTTAACCTCTTCAAACAACGCACTACCTCTTTTAGCAATGTTGACGACCGTTACACCCATTACCAGGTCTACAAGAAGTGGCGACACACTAAGTATATGAGCTACGCCTATCCCCAGAATAATAATCCCCATGGTTATGACTATCAGTTCATTAGGCTTTGTGATACGATTCTCAAAGAGACTCAGAAAAAAGCCCAGAATGAAACCGACTGCAAGAGAGAGAAAAATGCTGCCAAGTGACGAAAGGAAAGCGAAAATAAATGGCGTGAAAGATTCACCCTGAGGGAGAGTAATAATCGGAAAGCAGAGTGTAAACACGCTTAAGCATATAAAGTTATTCAAACCCGTAAGGATAATGAGCGAATTTGTTACTACTCCCTCTGAGTCATATTCCCTCAGGACAAGAATAGTTGCTGCCGGGGCGGTAGCTATTGCGAGAATAGCTAAACAGATGGATAGGTTTATGTCTTTTGTAAAAACTATAAGAGAAAGAAATACAAGGAGGAATGTTATAAAGGTTTCCCAAAGGGAAATAGTGAGTATCGTGCTTCCTATCTTTTTAAAACGTTCATGCTGGAATTCACCGCCGATACTAAAGGCAATAAGCCCAAGCGCCAGATCGCTAATAAAACGCAGCTCGCAAACCGAAGCATAAACTTTCTGCGAGAGAACCTCTGAAAAGATATTAACTATAGATGGGCTCAGCAGTATACCTGATAAAAGGTATCCTGTTACTTTTGGTATTCTCACATGGCAGACAAACCTGCCCAACATAAGACAGGTTATTAATAGGGAACCAAGATAAAGAGTAGTAATCATAACCTACCACAGGTGGTGTTCGGTAAGAAGGGTTTCACCTTAATGAGAGAAAATGAATATCATTTTAACTTTGAAAGTATCATTTAACCTCTGGTGATGCGTTGGGATCAAAAGGATTTATCCTTATAGAAAGAGAGAAAAGATAGGGATAATCACTCTTCAAATGTTTCATGTAAGCTAACCACTCGGATATGAGTAAGACGTATGCCCGCTTTATATCACCAGAGAGGTGCTCATAGTCAGTATCAGGTAACTTTTTCACATCTTTTCTGTGGGCTAATTCCTCAGTCAGATGAAATACCGCCCAGAGGAGTTCTGTAAACGATTCGTGTTCCAACAAATTGGGATTCTCCAGTAGACGAAGTAAAAAATCCCTCTTTCCCACAAGATAACGTTGTAAATCTCCTAAATCGCCTTTCTTAGCATCAATAATGTAATCATGGTTCTTAAGGTGCTTTAATGTGCGAGAAAAGTCTTTCGCAGACCACTCTTTAGCCACAATAAGATTCCCTCTAATGGTATCAGCATGGGTATCAAAATGGTAAAAAGATTTTAGCAGCCGTGTCCCTACCTCACTAAAGAAGGCACCGATAACCATATTGAGCTTGTGCAGCATAGAGCGTTTTTCCCTCTCACTGAGCAATCGGTGTATAATCAGCGTCACTAGCAAAACCTCAATAGGAACAAAGGCAATATCTCCCACCATGTAAATGAAAATGTGGTGGGCATCTCTAAAAACTGCATAGTGGATAAAATAAAGAAGTGCCGAAAGTGCAATTAACGATAAACCCAAAAGAATCTGCCAGTTTAAGCGTTTCATCTATTATCACTCCCTTTACAGTTCAGTAGTGAGTAAAAAGTTATCATTGTTTGATTATAAAGATTGTTGAGAGCCACAATATTACCCTCAATCAGAAGGTTATACAATTAACGCTTTACTATGAAAGGTTAAAAAGAATTCATAGTATATTATGAATCATGCACCTTTAGTGACATGAAACCACTTATTACTCGGGGCATAAAATAGTTTACATGTCATTGCGAGGAGCGAGATTCCTCGCCTGCAGAATTAAAGCACACAGTCAGTCATTGCGAGGAGGCTGAAAGCCGACGAAGCAATCTCAAGAAGGCTCGGAACAGGCTCCGCAATCCTCACAC
>Ga0209635_10003200_pt1 | contig 12721 bp, 14 predicted proteins | sample DeeMarSWOR230_32_FD_187463 | JGI IMG/M metagenome (GOLD analysis project Ga0209635, IMG submission 187463) | Marine sediment microbial communities from White Oak River estuary, North Carolina - WOR-2-30_32 (SPAdes) (version 2) | ecosystem: Environmental > Aquatic > Marine > Intertidal zone >...
TCTTCATCTGCATCAGTTTTCAAAAATGATTTATATAATAATTTTACTCCTGAATCACTATCAAGAATCCAAATAATCATGATTAACTAGTTACTTTTATTATTGCTTAAAATTCTTATACTCTTAGATTTAAAATAAATATTTCTTTCTATTTAGGTTATTAGATTAGTTATTAATAACAAAATCATTCTCGCGGAATTATTTTGCTGTTATCTTCTCTTAGTTAGTAAAAGAATAGATCTTAAAATATTTAAACTTAAGATAATAAATTTCGAATCTAACAGTAATGGTTAAATTTGTCTTAAAGGTAATAAATTTCCACATTTATGACATTTAGTGTAAAATCTTTTAATTTTTACTCCGCAATGAATACATTTTAGGATATTTGAATCCTGATTTATTTCATAGAATTCCTTCCCATATTTTTCCTGATAATATCCCTCATACGTAATCTCTCTTATCCATTCTAGATATGGAATCCAAACTAGTGAATTTTCTGGCTTTATGTAAATAACTTCATTTTTCGAGTAATAAATATATTTTTTTGGGTAAAATTCCATTTTCTTCTGATATTTTCGACTTTGAAAATTATAGTTTATTAAAATTCCAATAATTAAAATAAGTAGAGAAAAATTAACCCAAAAGTTTTCAATCATAACCCATATTAAAGAAAAAGTTGTAATTATATAAACAAGTGATTCAATATTTTTCCTTTTGTAATTTTTATTAAATCTCTTCCATCTTTGGAACTCTAGACTACATTTTAAACAAATAGGTATAAAGACATTTAATTTATTTTTTCTAAATTTCTTAATCTTACTTTTATGAATCTCATCAATAGGATAAGGAATTAAATTCCTATTAACCTCACATTTAAAACACTTTAAAAATTTTAAAGTGCTTTCAATTTCAATTTTATTATTGGAGAGCAATTTTCTTTCTAAATTTATATTTGTATAAAACTTTTTTCATTAACAAACATTAATTGGAAATTTAATAATGTTATGATCTTATTTAATTATACTTCATTATTTTCATTTTCAAGGAAAATGATCCTGTAAATTATTGTACTTGATTTAGGGAGAACGCTTTCATTTAGTAATTAAATTAATATAAAAATTTTTTCATTTTTTTTTGTCCTTTTTTGCTATCACGTATAATTAAATTTCCGAACTTTCTTTAATAATAAAATTATCATTAATAAGTTACCATTTAATTCTCCTAATAGGTCAATTTGAGATTAATTAGGAGTGCTTTAAATGATTAATTTTAGACATTACAAATAATGTCTATAATAGAATAACAGGGGTATTTAATTGGAACAGCCATCAATTATCAAAATAGATTACAAATTTAAAAGTACAAGAATATTAGTCGAAAATCTTGTAGCTTTTCTTACTATTAAAAGGATTAGTCATCTTTCTGTACTCTTAAATCCAATTTGCATTATTTGTGGTATTTCATATTTGATACTGCCTATTTATACAATTTTTTGGGATGTATTTGGAATACTTATAATTCTTACGTTATTTATAGATGGTTTACTCGTTTACCTTAGCTCTATTAAAGTGAATAAAGCAACTAAATTAGGTAAGAAGTTAAATTTGATTTGCTATGTGTATTTAGTATTCATGATTCTTGCATTAATGGGTATTATCGGAGGAAATTTACTTATTTATGCAAATTACACAAATTCAATACTCAATAGTCTCGGTGGATATTTCTTAGTTTACTTTTGTTATATCAGCTTATTTGCATTCAGTTTATTAATTGCCTTGTTTGATATTAAACATATCAACAATAGAATATTATGGAATTCAGAAAATAATATCGATAAAGGTGTTTCTAATAGGCGTTTAAAAAGAGTCTTAAAAAGAATTCTGACAATTCTCAGTAGTATTACCTTTATTATTGGGGGTTTATGCGCATTTGTTACATTGTTTGGCTCATTTGAAATAGTCACTACTATTTTTGCCTTGTTTTCTTCTCAATTTGGAGCGTTTTTTTCTTTAATTTTTCTTGCTAATATGCTTTTACTGTTCAAGCTAAAAAGACACAAATGGAAGCCTAAAAAGATTAAAAGAAAAACCATAGTAGGGCTTGTTATCTCATTTATAATGCTTTTACCTTTATTTTTAACACATCTCACTATTTTTGTTGCAAATAAAAACTTTTCAAATGCCTTTGGCAATGATTGGCAAAGTAGAATCCCTATCAATGTAAATAATTACTTATTGAAAACTCCGTTTACAACCCCAGGATATTTTTTAGGAATTCCTCCCAAAAATTGCTTGGTCGAAGAACATACATTATTTTATGATGAAGAGGGGATTAATCTTTATTTTGATGCTTATATGCCCTTAAAAAAAGGAGTGGGGCTTCCAGGACAGAACTCAACGATTTTAAGCATCCATGGTGGCGGCTGGATATTGGGGGATAAGGGGGGCTCATCCAGAATCCCATTTAATAAATATTTAGCAGCTCAAGGATATATTGTATTTGATATCCAATATGGCTTATGTGATTCATTTCTAACGCCAATAGATCCAGTTACACCAAGATATACTAAAGGAGATTTTAATATTGATGATATGGTACGACATATAGGCATTTTCACAAATTATCTTGTTAAAAATGCACAGAGATATGGTGCTAACTTGGATTCTGTTTTTGTTACTGGAGGTTCTTCAGGGGGACATCTTACGTGCGCTACTGCTTTAGCTATAGCAAACGGTAATTATTCAGACATTCTCAATTCCACCCTTATAATAAGAGGAATTATACCTTATTATCCGGCAAATGGGATGGCATCATGGTTTGGGATTGATGGTAGAGAAGAATTTAAAAATCCTGAGATTTTAATTGAAGAAAGTAGTCCTCCTTGTTTAATTTTCCAAGGAACTCATGATATTTTAAATTATTTTGGTATAGCAACTAATATCAGAGACATCTATTTATCCCACAATAATGAACAATGTGCTATTATTTGGATGCCTTTAGGAGGACATGGATGCGATTTTTATTATCCCGGATATTATACACAAATATTCTTGTATTATATGGAACGGTTTTTATATCTCTATCATTAAAATATTCTTAATTTCTTACATAACTATTCGGATTCTTTTTATTATTTTGATAAAAAAATAATAATGCAAGACCATTTGTAGTCAAATGTAATATCCAAGGGTATAATAATCCCAATTGAATTAAAGCAAAGAAGTATATAATGGATGATAATAACGTAGAGAGAAAATGAACCCAATTTTTCGAAGAGGAGTAATGAAGAATTCCAAATATTAATGATATAACGAGAATGGCTGTAAAGAGATTCCAATTCAAATAATTCACAATAACCGTTAATAATAAACTTCTAAAAATGAGTTCTTCGACGAAGGCAGCCATAGGAAGTAAAAGAATTAAAATAATCAACTTTCTTTTATTAAAATCCTCAACAAAATATCCAATATAATTATCCAGTTGAGGTTCTTTAATTAAATTAGGAAGTTTTTTATAAAAAAATCTAATTGGTAATAGTTTTAAGATTGTTAACGATAAATAGAAAAAAAATAAGAGAATATCTGGATTGAGCTTTATTCCAATTAAACTATCATATGAAATAAAAATTGCAGGTAAAAAGGTTTTATAGAAAAAGAGAACTTCTATTATAAAAAATATTGAAATTAGAATAAGGATTAAATGAATAAATTTTACAGAAAAGTTGTTGTCTATTTTCTTATTGTAAATAAATGAGTAAAGTAACAATATAATGATTGAAAAACATATTAAGATTGCTCCAATAACACTATCATAAGAAGAGTGAAAAAACCAGAAGAAAAAGAACAAAAAAATTATAAAATTGTAAAGGATTGTCCTTATAATCTTCTGTTCTGTTTTTATCATATTAATCGACATTATAAAAAATTTAGAAAAGGGTACATTTTTTTATTTGTTTTTTGACTAGAAATTTAAAAATAAAACAATATAGAGGAATTGAAAATGGGTGATGAATACAATCTTAATAAAGAAGAACTTGAATTAATTTATGATGTTCTTTTTAAAAAGATAATGGAGTTGATGAAACAACCCGGAATTGACATAGACCCTTTTGGAGAGATGATAGCAATCTTGAGTACGTTAAGTGGAATATTTAGCTTTAAAACCATGATTTCAATAATACCCGAATTAGTGGCTTTTGCAATTAGATATGGAATGATGGTCGAAAAGTCTTATGAAGACGAACGCATGAGCTCAACTGAAGATCTGCAAGGATTAGACGAAGAAGAGAAACAGATAAAACGTATTTCTAAACTAAAAGATGATATCGATAAATTAAGCATTTATTTATAATAAAAAGAAATAATACATTTTTTAATTATTAATTTTATTCACGTTTTTTTAGTATTCCCTGAATACCAGCAAAAATTCCAAACCAAGCTGCTATGAAAGGCAAAATAAGTGATGAACTAACAGTGTAATATTGCCAGATGCTAGAATATTCTACTGCACTTCCTGCTAAATAAATTATTGGACTAATAGCCGATAAAATACCCCCAACAATCCATATAATATTAAAATTCCTATCTTTTAATCTACTTAATATAGCAGTTACTAGTAGAGAAACAAATCCAATAACTAGGAAAATAGTGCTGACAAGTCCTAAGTAAAATATAACCTCCTCCGTATCAATAAAACCAGTACCATACGGACCAGTATACAAATTCCACAACCACACATTCGAGCCCGCAAATGTCCATGCTGGAGTAAAAAATGCGATAATTCCAATTACTCCGCCTACTAAAGCAAAAATCCATAAATTTTCTTTGATATTTACCATCCTTTTTCATTTTTTAGTTATTTTAATAATGAATTATGTCATTTTCTTTTAAAAGTATTATTATCTTCTATTGAAATTTTGTTAATAATCGTTAAATTAAAAAACAAAAATATTAATTCATACTTTAAATTAGTCATTACTAAAACGAAAATAAAGAAGTGATTAATGAAATGATATTTCAAATTTTTAATGAGGATTGGCTTGAATCTTTAGACACTTTCGAAGAAATAATGTGGTTCTTAGTGATATATTTGATTATTCTGGTACTAATGGCAATTTTTCTTAAGCTTGCTTTAAGTTTTTTCAGTAAAGCTCGTCACACTGAATTTGGTAGTGTATTTCTTACTTCATTTATAATAACTCTTTTCTTTGCGATTATCTTCCTTTTTTTGGGGGGGTTGGTAGCGTGGATTGTAGCTTTGATTATAACTTGGATAATTATTGCTGCTAGACATAATATTGGGTTTCTTTATGCTATTATCGTCACAATCCTTGCATTTTTGCTCTATATAATCGTAGCTTTAATAATTGGAGCATTATTACACATAACTATTGTAGTTTTACCATTTTAAACTACATTCTTTTCTTTTAAAAAAGTGAATATTCTTTCGCTAGAAACTAACAGAGTTCTCCATTTTTTTCATAACAGTCAAATAAACTGTCTAAATTGTCAATATAATTGACCATAGAGCTATACCACTTATCCAGTAAATCTCTAAATTGAACTTTAACCTTATTCAAATCTTTTGCTTTATACACATATAAATATCCTCTTTTATTATTATCCTCTATTCCTTTAAGTTCACAATATTCTTTTAATGAAAGAGAATACCTTTTAATAACTCTTAAATCGAGTAACTCTTGTAAGGCTCTTTGAATTGAACTTCTGTCTTTATCTAAAATCTGGGTTAATTCCATGGTAATTACATTATCATTTTTAAGTAAATACGTAAATACATTGGATTCAATCTCGTTAAGACCAAGAATACACCGAAATAAATTCCCACTTTTAAATATCTTCTTTTCCTTTAAAATAACTTTTAACTGTTCAGAAATACTTTCCACGGTTTTTGTAACACTCTATTAAATTAATTAAAGATATACAAAAAAAATTTAAAAAATAAAACTATTTTGAAAACGATTTTAATTTCTCTAAAACACGTTCCATATATTCAGCATTTACAGCTCCAACAACCTTATGTACTACTTTATCACCTTTAACAAATAATGTTGTTGGAATGCCTGTAATTCTATATCTCTGTGCAATAGAAGGATTTTCATCCACATTCAGTTTTACAAATATGAATTCCTCGCCATGAACTTGTTGTAACTTCTCAAAAATTGGTGCAAACATCACACATGGTCCACACCAAACTGCCCAAAAATCTATTATTATTACTTTATTAGGGAATTTTTTTAATAAATTATCAAATTCTTCTGCTGAATGAATCTTTACGATCTGTTTTGGCATAGTTTGCACATTTAATAAAAGCTCAGCTTTTTTCATTCGAATCTTTTCTATTTCTTCATCAGACATTTTTCTTCTCGATTTTCTAATGGGTTTGAGGTTGTGATATTACTTATCACATCCTTATTTAATTGAAAAAAATAACAGAATCTATTTAAATGTCTTTATTGTGTAGTAAAAATCACGACTTAATCACGAAATATATGAAATTTAAATATCCTATTAATTAATAAACAAAAATATAGCCTTTTTGAGAGCCTAATAATTAATAAGTGTAAGAAATCAAAATATTATGAAAAATAAATTTAAATAATACTTAAAAAACTATATTTCTATAGAGAAATAGTTAATAGACTTCTAGAGTATAAACTTAAATGAAAATTCATTCATTATTCATATTGACTAAGAGCGGAGTTTGCATTTATAGTAGGAATTTCACGGATGATTTTAAAAATCTTGAACCTAATTTGATAACTCCTTTTTTTTCTGCAATATTTTCCTTTTCAGAGAATGTTATATCTAAGAAAACCCCTGAAGTTCTTGAAATGGGTGGTTTTAGATTTGTGTTTAAACTTGGAATAGAACATATTTTTGCTATTTTAGCAGATTCTAGCTCTAGTTTATTGTTCATAACTTCACGATTAACTGGTATAGCCAAAGTATTTGATGATTTTTTAGATGTAAATGAAATTGAAGAATACGAACAGATTGATAATGCTGAATTTGATGCCAAAATAGATTCAATGATAGCTGGAGAAGAAGAGATTACTGCAAGCCACGCACTATTTCGAAAAATAGTTGAATTAATAAAAAATTTAGTATTTGAAAATGAAATTCTTGGAGCTGCTCTTTTTGACATAAATGGAACAACAATCTATTCTTCTCTTCCCCACGAAATATTATTATCCTCCCTAAAAGAATTAGAAATTCGTTATAGGGTAGCAACTGAATTTAATACGACATTTTATAGTTTAGATAACGAGCAAAAAATTTTTTCCAAAATGATAAAAATTCCTTGGAAATTGGATCCTTTATTAATAGTAGTGCTATTTGAATCTTCTGTTTCGCTTGGAATGGCAGAAGTAAATTTATATAAAATGTCAAGGACAATTGAAAATATTATTTAGATCGATTTTTTAACAAATATTCTTCTTAATTAATAAATTCAATATAAAAATAATCTTTTTTTATGGTTAAGAATTAAAACTCTTAATATGTATGATGTAATTATCATAGGAGCTGGGGTGGCTGGCGCATCCTTTGCTAATAAAATCTCTAGATTTGCAGAAACACTACTTATAGAAGCTCAGGATTATAACAAAGAAATTCCAGTTAGAACCAACATATTTGCAGAGCATAACAAACCCTATATAGAAGAAAAATTTTGGAATGATCAAACTATTTTTCCACGAACATTTCTACAACTTAATTATAAGAGTGATAAATATGATGGACTTTTAAATTCAGAAGAGTTCGGTGCGCCTTTAGGAAAAATTTCTCATACTGAGGTTTTCCTTAAAAAACTTTTGAATAATTTTGACAATCAAGGTGGTATTGCACATTATAATGAAAGAATTATTAAAGTAAATAAACATAAGGATTACATCGAAATTATTAATGATAAAGGAGAAGCATATAAAAGTAAACTGCTAGCATTAGCTACAGGTTCACGTGGATTTGATCTCCAAAGATCTCTGGGGTTTGAGATCCCAGATTCCTATATGGGGATCTATACAAATATTTTTGCAGATGAGGAATTATTGGATAGAAATTTTAATTTTCAATATATGTTTCACTTGAATCCTAATATAAGTCCAAACGGTCCTTTCTTTTTTAATGTTGGAAAGGGAAGAATCTCTACTGGATATTTGGGAAACAGAGAATCTCACAACGAATTATCTGATAAATTAGATCGTATCCTGCAGAATTATGAAAAGATCCGGAAATTTATGAACGGGCTTTCCTGGAATAAAAATGAATTTGTGAGCGGTTCAATCTCAAAACACCCCATAAAATCATTTACAAAAGATAGAATGATTATTTTAGGAGAAGCGGCAGGAATAGTAACCGCATATTTTTATGAAGGAATCCTATGTGGTTTAGTTTGTGCTGATGTGGCAAGTGACTTAATTAAAACATTATTAGAAAATAATAGTAATTTTACAAAAGCAGAATTAATCAGATATGAACAAGAAATTTCTCAGATTCTTCTAAAAGGGTATTTTAGAAATGGAGATGCGTGTGAGTATTTATTTTACGGCGGAGGGGCTTATGTAAAGTCTCTCTGGAGCACATATACAAATCTCCTTCTGACAAATGAGACTGTTAGAAAATATGTTTATGAGGCCCATACTATACAAGATCTTTCGAAATATGATACAGATCGAGATAGATACGTAGGGGAACGGTTATTTAGTGCACTTCCCACACTTTCAAAATTAACATTAGGGCCTCGATTTTTCAAGGCAATGTTAAAATAATCCCTTTTTTTTACCAAAAGAAGGTAAATAACTACTTTTTTGTACAAATCTATTACGATATATGATCACTCAAAATGAAAAAAAGAAACTAGTTTTTAAATTAACATTAGTACCATAAATTCAAATTAGATAGAAGAGTCAATAACAGGATTATATAAATTCTGGCTCTTAGTGTTAGATCAAATGAGGTTTTCTAAATGACATCAGAATGGGCCATCCTTTGCAAATTAGGCGGATTTGTTAATAGTAATCCTGAGTTAATTAGTAGCTATCCTCCACTTGATCTTTCTTTAGGAGATTCTAATGAAATAATTTCGAAATGCTTTCCTATAGGTTCAAAATCAGGAGATTATATAGTTGATAGATATAAAAAGTACAATATACTATCCTATATCTTTACAATAAAACAAACAGAGGATCGAGATGATCTTTTTTCTTTTTCAGTACTTCTAGGTAAAAGGGATAAAGTCGAGATTTACAAACCGGTATTAAAAGAATTAATTAAAATTTTAGACGTAAACGGGATATTAAGCGAGAAAATTCTATTAGATAATCAGAAGATTATATATGAAGGCATTAATGAAGAACAAAATATTGTTATTGAAAACGTTTCAATAGAATTTTCAAAAATATTTAAAGAAATTAAATTAAGAATTTTAAAAGAAAAACCACAATTAAAAGGAAGTTTTTTCTAATGGTTGAAGATATTTTACTAGAAAGTTTAAGGCAAGCTGGATATTTACTTAGTACTATCCTTATTCCATTTGCAACATTAATCGTAGGAAGGAAAGTTCTTAAAGAAAAGAAATCAACAGGGCGATATAACATTGTCCGTTTGCTCACTTTTGGGATCTTTTTATGTTTTGCATTGATGAGTTTTTTAGAATTTCTTGTAGAGTTATCCTTGTCTCCACTATTAAATGAATTATTTGGGTTCAATATTGAAAGTATAAACCTATATTCAATTTTAATTGGTACAATGGTTTCATTAGGTCTGTGCTTAGTTTTTTATGCTAATAGATGGGAACCTCTCTATTTCGTTTCTTTTTTTATCTTTGGAGGAATGGTAATATTTTACTACCTGACCGGATTTGATGCTTGGTTAGAAACATATATTCAAATAGCAGGTATTATTAGCCTTATTTTTATCTACTTTACAAGTTTTCGTGTTAGAGATAATGGAGCACTTGGTTTGGGAATTTTTTTCACGTTAGCATTTAGTACATTGGTAATAGAGATTTCATATGTTTCTCAAATCATGATTATCTCATATAATGTTTTTATTCTAATACTTTCACTTGGATACTTTAGAATATTTAAAGAGGAGGTAATTTCTTAAAATGCCAGATTTACAATATTCAATCTTCGAAGGATTGATTATATTGTTTGGTGTTCTTTCACTAATCCCCGTTTTTAGAAATTGGAAAGAAAGTAAAAATAGAATGTATATCGCAATTTTTGTATATAATATTGGAGTTATAGGATATTCTTTCATCAATGTACTTACTTACATATTAGAAATTGATACCAATGTTTATTTAGTTGGAGGCCTTCGATTCGGTTATATCTTAGGATATATCTTATTCACAATTCAGTTCGAATTTATGCTCTATTTAAGAGGTTTAACCAAACTTTATACCTTGCCGTTTATATTATCATTTTATCTTATGATAGGAAACATTTTAAATACTTCAGTAATGCCATTCATTATATACGCAGTTATTGTTAGTTATACTCCAGCATATTTTCTATTAAGGGATGGAAAGAAGAAAAGAAATGGTTTAGCTTTCGGTATGGGATTATTCTTTCTTACATGGGGTATAGGTCAAATAATTCCAGTAGAAATAGTAATGGAGATATTTAGAGTAATCGCAATATTTATGTTTTTTCTAGGAACGCGAGGCTTTTATGAAAAATATATTTTCGTAAACCAAGAAGAAGAACAAAAAATAATGGGAACTTGGATTTCAAAGTTTGTAGTAAAAGAATAAAAACATCTTTTTTTTCCTTAATTTTTTATTACTTTGATACGTATATGAAGAAGATACAGAATAAAAGAAATATAAACATGAAGCCGTGTCTTAATTGCACATATCTCTAATGAAATTTTAGACCTTCTATTTTAATTAACATATTTTTATTCTGTCGCAATATAACAAAAATTTGGAATCAAGTATGTATTTTTATTTAAAAATTATTATTATTTTTTAAATTAAAAATTCCTTATTCAAGGTCAATATATAATAACTAATTCAAATCTGAAAAAAAAATGGGAGTTAAAAATATATTAAAAAGGATTTTTACTAAAGAAAAGAAAGTAGTTATCACGGGATTAGATTCCTCAGGAAAAACAACTCTTGTATCATTTCTACAAAATGGAACTTTCATTGAACATACACCAACCATGGGAAAAGAATTGACTACGATGGAAGTCCAAGGAATTCGTATTAATATTATGGATATGGGTGGTCAAAAGGATTTTCGTGAATTATGGCTTCATGAAATGTCAGATGCAGAATGCGTAATATTTATGATTGATGCTTATGCTAGAGAAAGATTTAACGAGGCAAAAGATGAGTTGTGGAAATTATCTTCTGTATTAAAGAAAAAAGCTTTAATTATTTTAGCTAATAAATGTGATTTACAACCCATTGCCCAGATAAGTGAAATTATTGAAGCCCTCAATTTATCGAAAGTCTCATCATTTGAAATTTTACCAATTTCCTGTAAAACTGGTTATGGAATTGTTCCTGCATTTATGAAAATCTATTATAAATTAACTGGTAAACAGCTAACCAAAAAACTTAATATAAGAGGTATTACTGTATTTAATCAAGGAGGTATTCCATTGACTTCTTCTGATAACCAACAAATTTTACAAGGTGGATTATTTTCAGCTATTAATAGTTTTGTTCAAGAATCATTTAATTCTGAATTAAACCAGTTGAAAATGGGTGAGAATTTAATTATTTTCAAGCGTTCAAAACATTTATTAGGTTCGATAATAGTAAATGAAACCGATAATGTAAATCTTAAAGAAGCAGAAGAAGGATTAAATGAATTATTATGTCATTTAGAACATATGTGTCCTGAACTCGAAGAAGAAGAATTAGATCAATTAAAAATAGAATATCTTGTTAAACAATACGCGTCTAATCTTTTATAAACTTTTTTCAAATTAAATTATTTTCATTCTTTTTTCTTAACTTTTATAATTTTAGGTAATTGAAAATACAAGAAAGTAGTAAAAATTATAACTTTTTAAGAAATATTTATTTATTTTCAAATTCATGGGATAATTTTTCTTCGATTTCATCAATAGTACCTTTAAACCTTTCGAGAAGAGAAGAAAATTCTAAGCTTAAATAGTCATTCAAATCAACTGCTTTATTGATGTTTTCCATTGCAGCATAGTAATCTCTTCTATTAAGATATGTATAACCCATAAATAAGTATGCTAAGGCATAATCAGATTCTATTTCTATTGCTTTTTTGTAATTATCTATAGCTCGACTATAATCTTTTTTCAATTTGAAAGAATTTCCCATATTATAAAATGCTTCAGCATATAAAGGCTCAATTTCAACAGCTTTTTTATAAGATGCAATAGCAGTATCGTATTCTTTTTTCTTTTCATACACTAATCCCATGTGATTCCATGATTTTGTGTGTTTTTTATTTAAATCCAGAGCCTTTCTGAAATTTTGAATTGCTATCTCATATTCTTGTTTTTCTGTATTAATGATTCCTATGTAGAAATAAGCTTCTATAAAGGTACTATCTAAACTAAGAGCTTTTTTACAATCATCAATGGCTATATCATAGTTATACTCACTAATAGCTAATTTTGCTTTATCGATTAGTGTATTTTTATATTTTGTCTTAATTGGTATTTTGTCCTTGAATTCTGGTTCTTCAATTAGATTATTAATAGAG
>Ga0209635_10003201_pt1 | contig 12720 bp, 14 predicted proteins | sample DeeMarSWOR230_32_FD_187463 | JGI IMG/M metagenome (GOLD analysis project Ga0209635, IMG submission 187463) | Marine sediment microbial communities from White Oak River estuary, North Carolina - WOR-2-30_32 (SPAdes) (version 2) | ecosystem: Environmental > Aquatic > Marine > Intertidal zone >...
ATTGCACGCATTGCACGTTTTTCCTTTAAAAGATCTACTTTGGGAGGCAACCCTCCAAAAGTAGATCTTTTAAAGGAAAAACGTGCAATGCGTGCAATGCTCGAAGTAATAAATAAAGGGTATATCACCGCTTCTCATGACTGCTCGCGGGGAGGATTTGCTGTAGCTTTAAGTTTGATGTGTTTAAAGAGCGGTTTAGGGGCAGATGTTGATCTTGATAAGGTCCCTATTCCAGAAAAAATTCCCCTTGATTCTCTCCTTTTCTCTGAAACTAATGGGCGTTATATTCTATCGGTTAGAGAAAATCATTTGAGGGAAGTTTTAGACACTTTTGAGAAGCATGAAGTAAAGACAGGGGTTATAGGGGAGGTAAAGAAGGTTCCTGTTTTTAATATTAAGAATGATGGTAAGATCGTGGCTTCATGTTCCTTGTTAAAGCTTTATGAGAGCTTTTCTCAAAGTTTAAGAAAAGAGATGGAGGCAGATTAAAACGTATAATAAAAAGGAAAAATGCGGTATTTTCGGCGTCTTTGCCCCCCCAGGGCGACAGGTAGCAAAAACCATCTATGAAGGCCTTTTATCCCTCCAACACAGAGGACAAGAGTCAGCAGGAATAGCCATATTTGATGGAAAAGCGATTATTGTACATAAGGGAATGGGATTAGTAAGCGAAGTTTTTACAAAAAGAGTTTTGGCGAACCTTATAGGCTTCAGAGGAATAGGCCATGTTAGATATTCAACGACAGGTTACAGCAAAAAAAAGGAGACCCAACCTTATTATATGCATCTTACAGGGATAAACTTTGCAGTCGCTTTTAATGGGAATATATCAAATAGTGGAAGGTTGAAAGAAGAGCTTGAAGAAAAGGGTCACTTCTTTGAAACCGACACGGATACAGAGCTTATAGCAAAGTATATTACTACTTTTATGCTGGAAAACGGGAGAGATCTCGTAGAAGCTATTCAAAAGCTCATGTACTTTTTAGACGGTGGTTACTCAATACTAATTCTCACAGAGAAAGGGCACATTCTAGCCTTCAGAGACCCATATGGATATAGACCGCTAGTTTTTGGGAAACAACAAGATGAGAGCATAGTTTTCGCATCAGAAACAGTAGCCCTTGACACTACAGGAACTCAATACATAGATACTGTTAATCCCGGAGAAGTTATATGGGTGACAAATGTCGGTTGTGAAAGATTACAATTAATAGAAACTACAAGGCATGCCCACTGTCAATTTGAATATGTTTATTTTAGTCGCCCAGACAGCGAGATGGAAGGCGTTAGTGTTTACGAAGTGCGGAAAAAACTTGGAAGAAAACTGGCAGAACTTTATCCCGTGGAAGCAGATGTGGTTATTCCTGTTCCAGATTCTGGTAGAACAGCTGCTTCAGGCTATTCAGAATCTTCAGGAATACCCCTTAGTGAAGGATTAATTAAGAATAGATATGTTCATAGGACCTTCATAATGCCCCGACAAAGAGAAAGAGAGAAGGCTATAAGGTTAAAAATGAACCCGATACCCCACGTAGTTTCAGGAAAAAGGATAGTGCTTGTAGACGATTCTATTGTAAGAGGAACTTCAATGAAACACATAGTTTCACTTTTAAGAAAAGCTGGAGCAAAAGAGGTGCACGTAAGGATATCATGCCCGCCCATAATTAGTCCTTGTTATTGTGGTATTGATTTCCAAAGAAGAGAAGAATTGATACGGGGTAAAACTTCCTTAGAAGAGACCAGAAAGATAATTGGAGCAGATAGTCTTGAGTATATGACGATAGATGGCCTTGTAGAAGCGATAGGGTTGGGTGAAAATGAACTTTGTTTGAGCTGTCTTACTGGCGAATATCTACTAAAAGAAACCCCGACAACTTTAGGCCGAATAAGCGAAAAAGAAGTAAAGCTCCAGGCAACTTTACAAAAGACTAAAAGTTTCTAGAAAAGGAGATCTTTTAAAGATGGTTGGTATATTCGGAATGTATGCTTTTGACGAGAATTGGGAAATTGCAAGATTTGTCTATTTTGGTATTCTAGGCTGTCAAAATCGTGGACAAGAAAATGCAGGTATTGCAACTTTTGACGGTGAAAAACTTTGCAGGTTTGCAGATAAGGGGATGGTTGAAGAGGCTTTTAAAAACGATGAAATATTTAAAGGATTACCTGGCTGGTGCGGCATCGGAGGAGTAAGTGCTTTTACAACAGAAAATAACAATTTTATACCACCCATGTTCTCAGAGAGGGGAAATGTAGCGGTATCCATGAATGGAAAAATAATAAATTGCAAAGAGATTGATCCGCAACTATCGGAAAAAACCCACGGAGATATGAAAATAGTTGCAAATTTGCTCGAAAAAAGTCTTGAAAAGAACGATTCAGTTAACGCTATGAAGGAAGTTATGGAGAAAATAAGGGGAGCATACTCCCTCGTAGCCCTCAATAAAAAAGGGGATATGATAATAGCAAGAGACCCCCACGGTATAAGACCTCTTGTAATAGGGGGGCATGGTTTTGACCTTGGTGTCATAAGTTCAGAAAGCGCGGCATTGGATGTTACAGGGTCGGATCTTAGCCGGGATGTAAAACCGGGGGAGATCTTCGTTTTTGAACCCCATAGTATTGAAAAGGATGATCAGACTTTTAAGAATAGAAATACACACTATTGCGCTTTTGAATGGGTATATTACGCGAGACCCGACTCCATAATAAACAATATTCATGTCCATGAGGTTAGATATAAAATCGGGGAACTTTTGGCTAAGGAAAATCCTGTAGAGGGAGTGGATGTAGTGATAGCGGTTCCTGAGACTGCTTTTCCCTTCGCGATGGCTTATTCAAAAGTTACAGGAATTCCGATTGATTTGGGTTTTGTGAGGACTGGAAGACATTTAAGAACGGCTATAAAACCTACCCAAATCGAAAGAATAATAGGAGTTCAATTGAAACTAAACCCGATAAGAAATGCAGTTAGAGGCAGGAAAGTTGTTCTAATAGATGACAGCGTTGTCAGGGGGAGTACTTTACGAAACACCGTCTACCTCTTAAAAAAACGGGGAGCGAAGGAGGTTCATGTAAGGATAGGAAGTCCACACCTAATAGCTCCTTGTCCTTTTGGGTTAGATGTTCCTTCTCAAGACGAACTTATTGCAAAACATAATACTGAGGAAGAGATAGCGCAAATAGTCGGGGCAGACACCTTCGCCTATCTTTCTATAAAAGGATTATGCAAAGCGATAGGAATGCCCCAAGAAAAACTTTGCTTAGGTTGTTTTCGAGAAAAATATCCCGTGTATGATTATTAAGGTGGTTTTAATGACAAATGTTAAGGTTTTATTGATCGGTGGTGGTGCTCGTGAGCACGCTATTGCAGAAGCTTTAGTTAGGAGTAATTTTGAGCCAAAACTTTATGCCTTAATGGACGTGAAAAACCCAGGAATAAAGAGACTTGTAGAAAAAAGTGGGGGAGAAATTGTCCAAGGAAAAAGCAAAGATCCTAACCTCGCTGCAGAGGTTGCTGGAAAGTTTTCTGTTGATTTTGCGTTCATAGGACCTGAAGAGCCATTGTTCCACGGAGTTTGTGATGCTATCGAAGATGTAACAGGGATTCCTTGCGTAGGGGCAAGGCAAAAACCTGCACAAATAGAACAATCTAAAGCATTCATGAGACGGTTAATGTGGAAACATAACGTGGGAGGAAGACTCCGGTTCAAAGCTTTCTTAACAGTCCAAGATGCCATTGATTATATAGATGAATATGCCGAATCTGTGGCTATAAAACCTGCAAGACAGGCAGGGGGAAAAGGTGTGAAAGTTATTGCCGATGTGCAAGCTTATTTAAGTGATGAAAAAAAAGCAGTAAAAGAAAAGCATGCACAAGCAGTTTTTGAAGAGCATATGAAGCCTTATGATGATATTGAGGATCGCATCTTGATAGAAGAGAGGGTAGAGGGACCTGAGTATACCGCTCAATGTTTTACTGACGGCAATATTGTAGAAGTTATGCCACTAGTACAAGATGCAAAACATGCCTTCGAGGAGGACATTGGTCCAGAGACAGGAGGTATGGGATGTATATCTGGGAAGGACGGTGTGTTGCCTTTTATAACTGCAGAAGAAAAGGAGGGCTCAATAAAGATAGTTCAGCAACTGATAAACGCCGTAGAAAAAGAGGTGGGAGAAAAATATAAGGGTATTGTTGCGGGTCAGATGATGCTTACAGATGCGTGGGGACCTACTATTATTGAGTGTTACAGTCGTTTTGGCGATCCTGAGGGGACAAGTGTTTTACCGCTTTTAAAGACCGATCTTGTAGAGATATCAGAAGCAATAATCGGCGAGAAACTTCATAAAATAAATTTTGAGTGGGAAGATAGGGCAACTGTTGTTAAGTGTATTGCTCCAAAGGGTTATCCGCGGCGGAGAAATCTTGCAAAGGATCACCCTATTGCTGTGGATATTAAAGAAATTGAAAATTTGGGTGGACGCGTTTACTTTGGTTCTGTATCTGAAGAAAATGGTCAGTTGCTTACAAAGGGGTCTAGAGCAGTTGAAATATGGACTGATGGAGAAAACATAGTAGAAGCGAGTAGAAAAGCTGAATCGTGTATTCCTTATGTTAAAACTTTAGATGGTTGGGGTTTATTCCATAGAAAAGATATAGGGAGTCCAGAGCTTCTTAAAAAACGTATAGAATTAGGTGAACTGCAAAGGGAATGCTTCAAATATCGCAAGGCAAAAGGTTTGGTAGGTAGAAGAATAGACTGGATTCCAGGTAAAGGAAAGCTAGAGTATGTATCCTAACTACTCTAATACGACAGAAAAATTTACTTTTTTGTATGTATTCTTTGTGCGAGGAGGGTGTAGGCTTCTTCTATGTTTTCCCCGGTTTTTGCGCTTGTGAATAGGAGGGGGGAGTTTATTTCTTCTGCGAAGTTTTTTGCTTCTGTTTCGTTTATCTTGCGTTCTAGGTCTATTTTGTTTCCGCATACTATGAAAGGTATTTCTCCGCAAACTTTTAAGGCCTCTTCTCGCCACTCTTTTAGGCTTGGGAGGCTCTCTGGCCTTGTTACGTCAAAGACTAGTAGGACGCCTTTTGCTCCTTTATAGAAGCGTTTTCTATAGTTTAGAGGTAGTCTTTGTCCTCCAATGTCCCATATTACGAGCTTTACGTTCGCTTTTTCAAACTTTATCATTTTTGTTAAGAAGTCACACCCAATATTGGGGATATATGTTTCTGAGAAGGTTCCATCGCAAAATCTTTTCAGCATGGAGGTTTTTCCTACTTTCCAGTCTCCCAAGGATATACACTTATATATAAACGTACTAAGAAGATCAATCGTCTTTGAACTCTCATTTTTAGCCGAATTTTGCATCGTCCATCCCAGCAGCGTTTGAAGTCTCATAACTTTAATTTGATTTTTAAGTTATAAATGATGTGCATCGTTTTTACGGTTTTTTGCTCTTATATGGACTCCTTAAAATGAAAAAATGGAAACTAGTTTTTGGTAACTAAATCCCTAAAAATAGGACGGATAGAACGCAAAAAAAGTCTAGCAAAGGATGTTAAGATCCTTTGCGTTTTTAATCACTCTAAACAGTTTCCTTCTTCAGTTCATCTATCTCGTTTTCTATGCGTTCTATCTTTTTTTGAAGTCTTATTTTAAGGAACTCTAAGTACTTAAGTTTCTCTTCTTTTGACATGATTGGACCGCATACAACTCCTATACACACGAGAAACACCGCCTTAAAACATTTTATCAAAATAAAGGTGCATGGAACCCTTATAATGACTAACTTTCGATAAGCTTGAGGAAAGGTTATTAGGGGTTAAATTAGGCAAAAATAGGGGCTATAGGCTTTTAAAGGATCAGTATGGGGGATTTGGAAAGGTTGTAGCGGGGTGCTTGTTAATAATAATGTCAAAATTTAGTTTAAGCCAGGGTTAATCGTTAGATGGATGTTTGTTGGTTTTAGCTTTAGTTGAGCGCTAAACTTTTTTTCCAGCAAAGTTCTAAGGTGGTTGAAAAACTCTTCAAAGACTTTTCTCATTCGAGAGGTATCAGCTGTGAGTGGGCGGATTAAGATCTGTGCAGTTCCTGTTTCATGAACTGTGAATAACGCCGTGTAAGAACTATCTGTCGTTATCCACGCGACTGAAGACTCAAGATGATCAGTATAGTAAGAGAAGAACCTAAAATCGCCCCAATACTTGCAAATTAACTGTTCAACTATTGGTTTATGATCGATCATTTCAGTCTCTATAAATGCTTCAACTTGGAGAAAACAACCGGATTTCTGTGGGTTTTGGTCGAACAAGTTGGCTGATTTTTCATTGATCTTGGTTGATATCAAGAACCTACCTTGTGGTGTTAAAAAATAAAAACCGTTCTTAGTGCGTTCAATTAACCCTTTTTCAAGGGCGCGTTTGAGGGCTTTCGCTAGCTTTTGCTGGTGTATTTCCAGCCTGCGTTTCAATCCCTGAAATGAATATTTTATCTCAGAAAATGGATCTTCAGCTAACACTCTTAGAACTTGTTCTTCGTACGGAGTTAAATCATGATCAACCTGTTCAGGCATTAATGAAGGAAGACTCATCAGATCATTATCAATCAAGATTGAATTAAGATCTTTTTCTTCGTCTTGCAAACAATTTTCACTTCGCACTATTTAACCACCGCAATATACCAGATAGGAACATACCTATATAGAAGCATACCTATGTATAATGACTTAACCAATATTTAATGACTACCTTTTTCCAGATTCTATATGGCTGTTTTGTCGCATAATTTGGGAAGAGTGGTTGATGAAAAGATATAAAAATCTTGTTTTTTTATCGATAAAATATGACGGTAAAAGGAATTGAGAGAATAAAGAAATTCTATCCTGTCTGGGCGATAATAGCAATAGTATTTCTGTATTTCCTTCTCGAAAGCGACTATAGTGATTTTTTGTTAGTGATTGTTATTCTTCTACTTCTAAAGGACGTTTTCATTGATTTAGTAATGAGTAGAGGGTCAACGCCTAATTGGTTTGAGCATGCGCCTTTTGTTATTCTTGTCTCCATAGTCGGTTTGCTTGATTTTTTTGAAGTAGAACCATTCACAGGTTTGATCTCGCCGTTAACAATGTTTATAGCGATTGTTGATAGTTTTATCGATGTTTTTGATGATATGGGATTTTTTGGGTGATACAGGTTATGAGATAGAATTTGAGGTTATTAATAATATTGTTTTAGTATGTTTTTGATCTCGTTTAAACTTTTAATAACCCAATCTGGCTCCACCATAATACCGTTAACTTTAAATACAGTTTGGGCGTTTTCATTGCTTTTTAAATAAGCAGCTCTTATTCCAAATTTTTTAGCCCCATAAATGTCTGCGTAAAAGTTGTTTCCTACAAATATTGTTTTGCTGACGGGTATTTTTAGATCTGCTATGGCTTTTTTAAAAATCGCTTTATGGGGTTTTTTCCAGCCAACATCGCCGCTGATCGTGATGGTGTCAAAAAAATCGATTATTTTGAATTTTTTCAGAGTAGTTAATAGGGCTTTAGGCCAAGGGAAATTAGAGACGATTCCGAGTTTTAGTTTAAAAACGGTTTTGAAGTCTCTTAAAAGATCTTTTAAGTCTGTTTGGAGCTCTGCTCCGCTGAAAAGCACGCTTGTATAGAGGTTGATAGCTTTAACAATTACATCATTTTTGGGATCGCATGAATAGCCGAATCTCTCTAAAACTTTGCAAAATCTTTCTCCAAAATCATATTCTTTCAAAGTTTTTTGAGAGATTTGGAGTTGTTTATCCCGCGTCCTTGAGTAAACCTCCTTAAAATCCCAAAAGGAAGGAATGATAAACCCTTCTTTAAGAAAAAAGTTGTAGAGGTTTGAGACTTGTATATCGTAGTTATATACAACTTTCATGATGGTGTTGCCAAAATCAAACAGGATAACGCGAATTTTTGGCAAAAATATCCCTATTTATTGTTAAAATAATAAATAATAAGATTTTTGAAAGTGAGGATTTTTTTGGATTTTAAACAATGACTTTTATGTTTTAAGGGCTTTTAGAAATTGGTATGTTTCTTAAAGTTTGTTAGGGGTTTTATGAGAGGATAAAAGGAGGATAAGGATTTTTGAGGTTTGGAGTTGCTTGGGGGATAACTGGTGCAGGGCATTATCTTCTTGAGTCTCATAATGCAGTTGAAGAGCTTTTAAAGAAGGGTGTTTTGGTTGACATGTTTTATAGTAAGGCAGGAGAGGAGGTTAGTTGCATGTATGGGATATTTGATAAGAGGGGGTTTTATCAGAGAATTGAGAATAAGGATTATGCGAAAAATTTGCGGAGGATAATTAGGGGGAGCGCGGAGGGACAGTGTTTTCCGAGTACGGGACATTTGTCTCTTGGTTATTATAATTTTGCAGTTATTTCCCCGGCAACTGCAAATACTGTTTCAAAGCTCCTTTTTGGTATAGCAGATACTCTCGTAACTTCTATGGCATCTCAGGCTATAAAAGGTAACACGCGGGTAATCGTTGTGCCTACAGATCTTAAGCCAGGGCCTTTGAAAACCCGTTTACCTATAATGGTTAAGGCGGATAAATGCCCTGAGTTTTGTGGTAGTATTGATTTTTGCGTGGTTGTTCCAAGGTGTCCTTATGGGGCTTTTTCGTATGAGGGGGGCAGGGGGAAGGTTGAACGCATGTTTTGTCAGGGTTGTCAGTCATGTGTAGAGGCATGTCCTTATGGCGTGGTATCATTTGGAGAGGAACATGTGATTAATGTTTCTCCAAGGGATACAGAAAACACTGAAAAATTAGCGAAAGTTGACTATTTTAAAGTTATCGAGACACCAGAAGAAGCTGTTGACTTTATCATAGAAAACATGGGAAAAACTATACCTAAAAGAGAAAACGAGGTTTTAAAAGTAAAATCGAAATGAAAACAGTTTAAGCTCTTTTTTAATAGTTAGATTTGATTTATTTTTTGGTGAGTGAAATATTTGTTTTCAAACGTTTAAAAACTTGTTTTAGGGACTTTTTCGATCCAAAATTAGGCTATAGAACCTTAAAGACAACTCATAAACAGGCTTTTTGTGAGGAACTGTTTTTACCGCCAAATTTCTATTGTTTTTTCCTTCTAATTAATTCATAAAAAATTATAACTAATAGACAACCAAGAATGGTTTGAATCAACCCCTCAAAAGTGTCTACTAAAATAAAAACAATCATTGATCCCGTAATAAAAACAAGCCATATGAAAGCCGTGTCTCCTAGGCTTTCATTCAATCTATTTGATAGGCTTACTTCTTTCTCCATTTTTTCCTCCTCCTGTGATTTCCTTCTTCTAAAAATATGCAACCATAATTTTATTTTTTTCTAAATAAATTTTTTTACTGCGTGTTTTTTTGAAAGATAGTACTGAGAAGGTTTTAAGGAGTGTGTTTTTTTGAAAGATAGTACTGAGAAGGTTTTGGCTTTAACGGGGAAGGATGCTGAGAAGATAGTTAGAGAGTTTATTGAGGAGGCTAAAACTGAGGTTGAGTGCGATGTTAGGGTTCTCCCGATTAGTGTTGCTGCTTTTATGACTCCTAAACTGATTTTGGAGAATTTAGGTAAAGAGGATGTTAGTGGTTATGATGTTGTTTTTACGCCGGGTATGATGCGGGGAGATTTGGCGAAGGTGGGGGATTTTTTGGGTGTGCGGGTTTTAAAAGGTTCGCGTTATGCTTCTGATTTTCCACTGATTTTAGAGAATTTGGATCTTGATTATTCTACGGAAAGACCTGCAGATCGGCTTCTTTTAGAGTTTAAGATTAATAAGGCTATGGAGATTATTGAATCTGCTAACGCTAAGCCTCTGGTTCTTTCGCGTAGTAATTTTATGATTGGGAGGCTCAAGGTTGGTTTGGATTATCCTCCGAGAATAGTTGCAGAGGTGGTTGATGCTCCTAAACGCTCTAACGAATCTATTCTAGAGCTTGTTAAATATTATTTGGATAGCGGAGCGGAGATAATTGATGTGGGCGCTCTTGCAGGTCTTCCGAATCCTGAAAGGATCGGGGAGATAATTGGTTTGATTAAGGAGTTGTTTTCCGTGCCTGTAAGTGTTGATACTTTGGATGAGAGGGAGATTCTTGTGGGGGTTGAGGCGGGGGCAGAACTCATTCTTAGTATTGATTTTGGTAATTTGGAGGTTGTTGATAGTCTTTCTGAGGAAGTTGCTCTTACCGTGATTCCTACCAATGTTAAAAAGGGTTATATGCCTAAAAGTGCGAAGGAAAGGGTGGAAAACTCGTTAAAACTTAGAGATATTCTTCTTGAAAAGGGGTTTGAAAAGCTTTTGATAGATCCACTTCTTGAGTCAGCTGTTCATCCCGGACTAATGAATTCCCTTTTGTGTTATCATCTTTTTCGGGAAGCAGATTCTGTAACCCCAATGCTCATGGGAGTGGGGAATGTTGTAGAGCTTGCAGATGCAGATAGCCCAGGAATGAACATGCTTTTAGCCGGTATTGCAGTAGAAGAAAATATTTCATGCATTCTTACAACGGAGGTTAGTGTAAAAAACACCTATTCTGTAAACGAGTTAGTGAGGGGTAGGAACTTAGCTTTTGTATCAAACGTTAAAAAAGCCTACCCAAAAGATCAGGGTATAGATCTTTTAGTTGCAAAAAGCAAACTGAGAGGAGAACCTCTAGAGGATATAACAGGTATACCGCAGATAAAAGCTAAACCTGTTAAAGGATTTAAAATGGATCCTCTTGGCGTTTTTAGAATTTGGGTAAACCACACTGAAAAGGAGATCATGGTGGTACATTATAGTGCGGAAGGTGAGAAAACTAAAGCGTTCATAGGAAATTCTTCCCAAAATCTTTACAGGAAAATTCTAAATCAAGGTTTGGTTTCAGAAATGACCCATGCAGCTTACCTAGGAAGCGAATTATCAAAAGCTGAAGCCTGTCTGAAATTGGGGAAGACATACATGCAAGACGAACCGTTTTGAAAACTGTGGGGAAAAAAATAGGTTACGGAAAATATTGGTGAAAAAATTATGGAGCATGAGGATTTAGCGGATTATGCGGTAGAACAAGGGTTAAGGGAGGGGGCGTCTTATGTTGAAGCGCGTCTTGAGGGGGTTATGGGGGATCAATTATTATTGAAAAATGGTAATTTGGAGGTTGGAGGGTTTTTTAGAAGGTATGGGTTAGGTGTGCGGGTTTTAGTGGACGGGGCTTTGGGGTTTTGTAGTCTGAACTATTTTTCAACGAGGAAAAAGGTCAGGGAAGTTGTTAGTAATGCGGTTAGGCTGGCGAAATATTCTTCGAAGCTTAGAAGGGAACCGATAAAGTTTTCGGATGAGGAGTGTGTGGATGCACGTTATGAGGGTAAGTTTAGGGAAAATGTTTAGATATTGGTTTAGAAGAGAAAATTTCTCTTCTTGTTGATGTAGATAAAGCGGTGGATGTTGGTTTTTCTGATGTTTTTGTTCCTTTTAGATTAATGCATTTGCTTAGTGCTAATACTGAAAAGTATTTAGTTACTAGTGAGGGTAGTAGGGTAAGTTCTTTCATACCGCGGATTTTTTTCACTGTTTACTTACAGCTTTTAACAAGGTGAAGAAACAGATTGAACATGGGCCGATACATAAGGGGGCTTCTGGTGGATGGGAAATCGTTTTTGATTGGGATTTGGGAAGAATTGTTGAGAAGGAGGTTGAGATTCTTTCAAAGATTCTGAGGGAAAGAAGAGAACCTCCGAAAGGTTTTATTGATTGTGTTATTGGTATCAATATTACAGGGATTGCATCTCATGAGAATTGCGGTCATCCGAGTGAGGCTGACCGTATTTTGGGGCGCGAGGGGGCGCAAGCGGGTGAGTCTTTTCTGAATAGAGAGATGTGGGGTCAGAGGATAGTGAGTGAGGAGGTTACGATTGTTGATGATCCTACTTTGGAGGGATCTTTTGGCTTTTATCTTTTTGATGATGAGGGGGCGCCTACTCAAAAAACGATGATAATTGAAAGAGGGGTTTTAAAGGGGTTTATACATAATACAAGCACCGCAAAACGCTATAACGCAAAAACTACCGGCAATGCAGGGATAATTTCCCGAAGGTCAAGTAATTTAGTGTTTGAGCCAGGAGATTACTCTTTTGAAGAACTTTTAAGCGAAACAGGGGACAATCCTATGCTATATATAACTTCCTCTCGCTATACAAGATTTACAAACAGGGCTGAAGGAACGTTTTCTTCAATACCAAGGGATGGAGTGTTCCTAATTAAAAATGGGGAGTTATGGAAGCCTGTACGTGGTCTTCGGATTTCAGACAACATGTTAAACATTTTTAAAAACACGGTAGGGCTTAGCAAAGAAAGACAGCAAATTAAGTGGTGGGAGGTAACAACCCCCACAGTTTCACCCTTCTTCTTGGTGCGAAATTGCTTGATGACTAGAGCTACCCAATAGCTAACGTGATTAAAAACGGAAAAACAGGGTTTTTATATTTATTTTAAAATAATATCGATATTTGATCTGTTTAGGGCGTGTTTTTCCTATGGATCTTTTTGAAGCTATAAAGAGAAGAAGAAGCATCAGGGATTATACCAACGAAGATGTTTCAGAGGAGGATTTAGAAAAAATTTTAGAGGCAGCTATTTGGGCGCCTTCTGCGGGTAATCGTCAAGCATGGGATTTTGTTGTTGTACGGGATGATTCGGTTAAAAA
>Ga0209635_10003204_pt1 | contig 12719 bp, 15 predicted proteins | sample DeeMarSWOR230_32_FD_187463 | JGI IMG/M metagenome (GOLD analysis project Ga0209635, IMG submission 187463) | Marine sediment microbial communities from White Oak River estuary, North Carolina - WOR-2-30_32 (SPAdes) (version 2) | ecosystem: Environmental > Aquatic > Marine > Intertidal zone >...
GCTGATTATGCAGTAAACCTGTTTACTGCAGGAATTGGGTATTTGGGAAGAGAACAGGACCTGGTAGCCCTAAAAAGCTTGCATCAAGCTTTGAAACCAGGCGCTCGCTTTTTATTGGACACTATAAACATGTTTTGGATTGTAAAAAACTACAATCCAAGTTCAGGCCACTTTTCCGAAAATGGCATTGCAATGTTGTCTGTGGACCAGAGAACATTTGATTTCTGGACAAACAATATTTTGTCTGAACATGTACTCTGGGCAGAAGATGGAAAAGGGTTGAGAAAAAAACAAGTTTCTCATACAATCTATTGCGCTGCAGATTTGATACTGATGCTTCAGCAGGCAGGGTTTGAAGTGCTTGAGTTGTATGGCGGTTTTGGTGGTCAGCCATATGGGTTTGATACCAGAAGGTTGATTATTGTAAGTCAAAGGGTGTAAACCCAAAAGGAGCCGAGTTTAACTCGGCTCCTTTTTTGTTTTAAAGATTTGTTATTAAAAAATTATGTAATAGGATTTTGCCTCAATAAGCAATAACGATGAAATTCCAACTAATGAAGAAGAAAGCCATACTGACCAGGGTAAGTCTACAAGCATTCCGGCAATTAATATTACAACAGGATAAAACAAGGCATCAATATAAGTTATTTTTGAAATTATTTTTTGTTTTTCATAATTTAAAACTCCCCAGAAATAAAATGAACCTAAAAAAATAGCTATTACAGAAATAAATTTTAAAAAGCCTATTTGTCCTGATTCAAATCCCAAAAAGAAAAAATATTCAGAATCAAGAAAAAATATAAAAAGCCCAAATAAAAACAAATTTAAAAAAGCTTTTAGAAAAAACCCTAATTTAGTAAGAGTCAAATTTGCTTTTTCTTTTTTCATTTTTAAATTATTTTTTCTTTTATTAAAAAGTCTTTTACTATTTTAAAGATTTTCTCATGACCTTTTGAATTAGGATGTAACCCATCTTCTAACAGGTTCTTGTAATTTTCGTTTTCAAAAAACTCGTTAAAAACTTCAACAAGATAAACATTATTTTTCTTACAAACTTTTTTTATTGCTTTATCAAAATCTAATATATATTTATTTTTATAAAATAAATCTTTGTCCCAGGGGATGGGATTTGTTTTTGATTCATCAACAGGCATTAATCCAATAAAAATTATTTTTGGGGTAAATTTTCTTGCAACATCTATTAACTTTTGAATGTTTTTGGAAAATTCTTGAAAAGGTATTCTAAAATCGTTTTTACTATTTGTAAATGCAACATCATTAATTCCAACTTGAAAAACAATTGTTGTTTCTCTATTTTTCCAGGTGATGTGAGTGAATTCAAATTCAAACCTTTTTAAAAGTTCGTCAGTGCGGCCCCCTGATCTTCCTAACGCATAGATCAAATATTCAGGTCGTTTTCTTTTTGAACTTTTATCCAAAAATCTTCTTAATCTGCTAACCCAGCCTCCTTGCTCATCCCAAATCCCGTAAACTACGCTATCTCCAAAAACAAATATTTCTTTCATAAATTTTTCATTTTTCAAACATTTTTTTAAAGATTTCGGCAAAGTTTATTCTGTCAAAAATTAATTCTCCAATAATTGCAAAAGGAATGGCTATTAAGATTACCATTCCTATTATTTCTGGTGTAATTCTCTCCCCTGCTATAAATCTGATTGCTACCAAGTCTTCTGTTATTCCAAGAACAATTCCAAATATTAAGAACTCAAAAATTATTTCTATTTTTTTCCATTTGTTAGGCATGTTTATATTTTAAGGCTGAAAAAGAGATTCTGGCTTAAAAACCACTTCATTTACTTCTGTAAATTGTTTTGCAGTTTTTGTGATTTCAGCAGCTAATATTCCAACCCGACATGCACCTCCTGTGGTAAAGCCAGGCACTTCAGTGAATTCCAGAGTCAAAACCCCGTCTTTTAAATTGGCGCCCAGCAGTTTGAAATCAGGATTTGGAAATTCAGTGGAAAATCCAGAATCTTTTTCCTGTTCAGTTAATTCACCTTTTATAAGCAAATTTATTGTATCCTGAATAGGTGTGCTGGAAACAGGTATTTCCCTGTTAACCCCTAAAACAGCGTTCTCACTGCATCCTACGGCTCCTGAATTGATTTCTTTGTCTCTTTCTATATTGTAATAATAAAGCTTGATTTCCCTTGTACCTGGTTCTTCAGAATAATCTTCAAAAATCACTGGAATCACAACTTTGTTTATCTCAGTCCCATCTTTTGGGGAATTTTCAAAAACTTCAACCACTCCCCTTTCAGATGTGGGCATCTGATAATCAACATCTACTGAAAATGGATAAAGTTGTTCCATCCAGCCTTCAGCCATTGTAAAAGTATTTGCCAGGATTTTTCCATTGTTATCTTTTATTTTTATTCTTGTATTTGCTTCAAAAAAGTTTGATTTCCCAGAAACTGTAACAGGATTTCTAATTTTCTGATTTATTCTTGGAGAATCTACTTGGAGATATTGATTTTTGTTTCCCAATCTGCCTGACTTGTATAATAATAATTCAAACTTTTCTTTTATTAAACTCCCATATTGAGAATATATAAAAAATCCTGCCAAAATAGCCAGAATAACAATTATAGCTATTGCAGTATTGCTTGATATTCCTTTATTTTTAAACATATTTTTTGATTATAGATTATTATTAAGGTTGATAGACCTTTTATTTATTTTACCAGAAAAATCATTTATCCACGAACTCGGCCTCCTGCAAAAACAGCGGAGAAGCGTTCTCCGCCATTTTTTAATTTAAAAAAGAGAATCAACAACACTTAATGTCGTTGAAATAAATATGGATTTTGATTTCTTAATTTGTGAAAAAAGCATTTTAATCTAAAAATCTAAAAGTAGAAAGTATTTTGTAAAAAAGTTTTCTTGATTCGTTAGTGATTATAACTTCTTCTATTTCAGAAGGGTCTGTATATACGTTAAGAGTTTCTTTATCAAAAGGCGCCAATGTTATTACAAACAATTTATTATTTTTTGCGCAATAAGCCACTATTTCAGAAAGTCCGTAATGCTTGCCAAGCTCTTCACGCATAATGCCTGAATGTCCTGAAAGCTCAACTTGTTTTTGGTTAACAAAAATTGGATTTTGCTTTTCATCTAATATTTTCAAAAGTTCTCTTGTTCTTAACTGTCCTGTTCCTTTTGGGAGCAATGGCTCTTCTATGTAAACTTCAAGAGTATAATTGGTAGAATAAAATGTAATATCTTTCATTTCTGATTTTTCTATAAATTTCCATCCCAAAGGATATTTTATTTCATACTGGTATTTTTCATTTTTGTAAGTTTTCCAATTAGCAGTTTCTTCTGATTCTAACATTGAGATTACGCCTGGCAGACCTCCTTTTTTATTCAGCTCTGAAAAAAAATTGTAAAATAAAGGAACTACTAAAAACAATATTACTACAATTATAATAAAAACACCCACTGACGTAGATACTCTTTCATTTAAAGGATTGTCTATCATTATTTATTTTACCAAAAAATCTTTAAAAAAGACACAAAAGCCCCCTCTTGGGGGCTTTTGTGAGATTTTCTTGAAATAAAAATAAATTTTCAAATTCACAAATTTCCTCCTTGTTAAGAAGGAGTAACAGATATAAGTTCTAAACTTTATCTACCAAAGTTTGGCAATAATATCTACAAATAAGCTTCCTTCATTATTAACGGGGTAAGTATCATATATCCAAAATTCAACTACACTTCCAGTGCCAGTATAATTGTACCAATAAATATTGTCGGGATTATAACCTCCCCAGTCAATATTAGTTGCGTCAACATAGAGATCAAGGAGTTCTGGGCCTAAATATTCGTATGTTGACACCGTGTCTGTCCAACCTGTGCTTGATCCAGTACGAAAACTATATTTTGCATCAAACTCAATGTTATCTCCTGCAAAAGCAGTTCCATATGCTTTAAGTATATAATCAGTTTCAAACACTAAGGGCATTAAGGATTCAACTCCATCCACATCATTTGCCGGCACCTCGACAGTTTCAATAAAGTATTCACCTTCAATCCAATCTTCAAGAATACTTTTGCTGCAACCATACTTATAATGACCGCCAAAGTCCAAGCCAGTAGTGTCACTCATCCTGTCTAATATTTGTTTACAAGAACAACCTTGAGTATTATCCATTGTTGGGTCAAACTCAGGACCCTTGCCATTACCTTTATTTTCTTCAGTTTCCCAATTTATTCCATTCCATTTCCAACGATTAGTTCCTAAAACCATTTCATCCGGCCAAGTATCGGGGCATAAATCTTCACCGCTTTCATCGTTTACCCCATCAAGGTCATAATCATAATACCCCAAATCCTCTTCAGTTAATGCAATTTTCCAAATTCTTACTTCGTCAATAAGGGCATGAGATTTTCTGGTTCCGTCATGCCAGGCGCCAATAAAAAGATTACCACTCATATCATTAGGAAAAGTAAATGCAGTTGCATTTGTATATTCTGTTCCGTTTACATAGGCTTTCATTCCGCTGGTATTCCAAGTCATAGCTAAATGATTCCAGTCACCTTCAGTAAATCCTGCAGAAATTGCATCAACACTAATTTCTTGCCCAAGTTTGTTAATGCGGAAATATAATTTTCCATTTGTCCAATATTGAATCTGGTAATTATTTGGCTGGCCAGCATCTGTATTGATTTCCATAAAAGCCTGTGGTTTAATTGAGAGATCTTGCGGATAAACCCAGAGCTCGAATGTGCCCTCTTCTTCATTTAGGCCACTATATGGAGCAAAAACATAACCGTTTCCATTAAGAGATATAGCTTGTCCGACTTGCCCAGTTGTATATGAATTAGTCCCAACTTCTGTGCCATTATTAATTTCGGTTTCGTCGTCGGCATCTCCTTCAAATTTCCACCAGCCAACTAAATCATCTGGTAAAGCAGCGCTAACAGGCAAGGCAATAGTTATAAAGGCGGCTAAGACGATAAAAACTATTAATATTTTTTTCATATTTTTTAGTTTGATTAATCTATTCTGAGATATCGACCTTTGCCTCCTTTTTATTAATAATAACAATGTTTGTAAAGACCTGTCAAGTTGTATTTTTTAGCTTAAAATACCAGTAATATTTGAACTTATGATGTCATTTGCTTGATTTTTTTGAAAATTAGAGTATAATGTGAGTAAGTCGTAGTATCTTAAAGTAAGTCTTTAATATAATCTTAAAAAAATTAATTAAGGCTCAAATAAGTAGGGCGGCTTAAGCGTCAAAGGTCGCTTTATAATTCATTATCATATATATGGCATTTAAGAAATTTGAGCCAAAAAACGATTTGCCCCCTAGAAAAATGTTTCAAGGGGATTGGAAGTGTTCAGAATGCGGAGCAGAAATAACTGAACTCCCATTTGAACCTGCACCAGATAGACCGCTTTATTGCAGGGAATGCTGGCGAAAGAAAAGAGAAGAAAGATTTAATCGTAGGGAAGAAAGATTTGATCGTTAAAACAAATTCTAAATTGGCAAACAATAGAGTCCCGCAATACGTTGCGGGGCTCTTTGGTTTTAATAAAACAAAAGCCCGCAGGATTGAATTCTGCAGGCTTTGTCGCAAGAAGCAAGTTCAGCTAGTTGGCGGCTGTGGACGTAAGATATTGGATAGTTTGCTCACCATCCTTTCATACGTCCAACCTCGTTGCATTGCTTGGATGCAGTCCAAGATATCAGTTGCACAGATAGGCTTGTGGAGCACGAGGATTTCTCTTCTGACCAGCGCTTCTAGTACTTCATCGTGGATCGCTTCCATAGGGCCGACTGTCATAATGATGAACGGACATTGCTGGCATATCTCCTTCATTTCACCAACAAAGCTAACCCACTTTTGTGCAAGATTGCTACTTTCAAGGGCAGGATCTGCAAACACGATTTGAGGAGTTAGCCCTCTCTGAACAGCAGATTTGAGCTCAGAAGCATTCCGAACACAGAATACCTGATGCTGCTCGGCCTGGAGTTGCCCTATCCAATTATCGGCAATAATGAGCCAATCAGTGTCAAGAATAACAACCTGCATTTCCTCCACCTCCTTTTTGCAGTGATATTAGCATTTTCTTACGACAACACTAAATTAGTATACAATATATTTTTCAAAAATCAAGGTAAGATTATAAAAAATAGCGAGATACTTTTTCATCGTAAAGAGCGTTAGGCGCCTCTTTTGAGGCGCCTTAAGTGCTATGCAGCTTCTCCGCCCGGATATTTGATAGGCGAATCAGGGCCAAAATCATGTGTTATAACCATCCCACTTTTTTTCATTGATAATATAGCAAGTAGGATATAGATTTTGCTTAACAGGTAAACAACAATGGCTTCATGAAAGTTACGATTTTCCTCTTCAATGTTTTCACCAATTTCATCAGGAGGAAGGGAGAAAGAAATCACAAAAGATTCCTCGATAAGTGATTCCCCACAGACTTTACAGCACAGCCAGCCGAAGATATACACTATTCCTTCTTGGTCAATTGAAGGCAAAAGATTCATTAAACATGTTGTTGCCTCCGATGATATTTCTTGTTCTCCAAACCTTATTTCAGAATACTCAGGCTTACCATCCTGAGGGTGAAATCTGACTAAGACTGCAATCATTGTATTGGATTCTTCTTCTTGACGCACAATAACCTCCTTTTGTTTTTATAGTCTGATACCTGTGATAGGTATTTCTGGATCTGTACAACAATTTATCATCTATTATTTATTTTGTCAAATTTGATTTTAAATAAAACAAAAGGTCCCCAAGAACTTACTGGGGACTTTGGCAGCCCGAAGGCCTTAATATGCAGAGGGCCAGAGCGAGGCCCTTTGGTGCATCCCCGAAGACGTGTCTTCACTTAGGATTTGGGGGCACGAGTGTGCCCCCCAAGCGCCACAGGGTCAACTGGGCCCCAAGAGGGCCCCACGGTCTTCACGCGGAACAGACCTCGCTCTGGCTGTCTTTGGGGACACTATCATAAGTTAGATGCAAATTTTATAAAAAATTACAAAAAAAACAGGGTTTTAACCCTGTCTTAAAATATTTTAAATAATTAAAATTAGGCCAAAGGCAAGCTAAAACTAAAAGTACTTCCTTTTCCTAATTCAGACTCAGCCCAGATTTTGCCGTTCATTCTTTGAATGATTTCTTTGCAAATAAAAAGACCCAAACCTGTTCCCACAATTCCTTTTGTTTTTTCATTTTTAACCCTGTAAAACCTTGTGAACAGGTTTTCCATATCTTTTTTGGAAATGCCCATACCCTGGTCCTTTACATGAGTTATAAAGTTTTTATCTTTTATTTCATGAGTAATTTCTATTTTTCCTTTTTTTAAAGTATATTTTAAAGCATTATCAATCAGATTTGTTAAAACTTCTTTTAATCTGTAAGAATCAGCCATAATTTCAATTTCTTTTTCAGGTTCTTGATAAACCAATTTTATATCTTTTTTGGCAGCAGGTTCTTTATATTCCTGCACAATTTCTTTTATAACTTTTACAGCCATAATAGGCTCTACTTCAATTTCTATTTTTCCTGCTTCACTGCGGGCAACTTCTAACAAATCATGTACTAATTTCACCAATCTTTCATTTAAATTTTGCGAAGTTTCCAAAACCTTTCTCATTTTTTTGTTTAGTTTTCCGTATTCACCTTCCAAAATCATTGCCAGATAAGCTTTGGTAACAGTTACTGGTGCTCTTAATTCGTGAGTGGCTATGAAAAAGAATTGGTCTCTCAATTCCTCGTTTTCTTTTAAAATCTTTATCATATTATTAAATCTTTCACCTAACTTTTCCAATTCATCACCTGTTCCAATATCAATTTTATAATCAAGATTTCCTTTTGATATTTCATCTGCCCCTTTGCTTAAAGCTTCTATGGGCCTTACTACTAATCTGGCAAATATCAGGCTTGAGCCCACTATCAAGAGCAAAGTAATTAGCATTATCCAGAGAAACCCTTCTATCATTACTTCCACTACCAAAAATGCATCTTTCCAGGGCCATTCTGAAATAACAGACCATTTTACTCTTTCCAACCTATTCCCTGAAAAAATTACTTTTTGATTTAAAGGATTAGTGTATCTATCTTCTTTTGCCAATCCATTGTGGCTGTTTCCGTCTACTACATCTTTTATTTGAGGCACATAGCTTAAATCTTCTCCTTGTCTTGCAAAATCCTTATTAGAAGAGAAAATTAAAGACCCATATTCATCTATTAAATAAACAAATCCTTCTCTTCCTATTTTTACCTGGGAAGCTTCTCTTTCAAGAGGGTTTAAACTTATTTCAGCTACAATAACGCCTATAATATTGCGGTCTTTATTTTCAATCTGGGAAGCCAAATGCATTACCGGGCCCAAAAGAGTGTAATAAACAGGACCAAAATAGTTTTCACCTGATATAGCTTTTTTAAAGCTTTCCCTTTCTTTAATATTTTTTAAAGGTGCAGGTGTCAGGCCTTGAATATCTGATATTTTTACTATTTCTTTTCCATATTTTTCAACAAAAGTGATTTCATTGACATCACCTGCTGCCTCTTTTAATCCCTGGGCAATAAATTCTAAACTTTCTTTTTTAACTCCTGAAATATTTTCAGGGTTTAAATCTATTACCAAATTAAAAACATTTATTTTCTGGTCCAAATACCTTTCAATTTTTTCAGACGTACCTTCAATTACTTCAGACTGAAGTTCAGAAATATTTTCAAGCCTTGTTTTTACTACTGTTACCAGACTAATAACAGAAATAATTAGCAAAGGAATCACTCCTGTTAATACTAAAACATTTAAAACTTTGGACCTGAAATTAGAATATTTTTTTATTTCTGGCATATTTTGATTAATAATCAATCATTTTTTCTTTAATTTGGTATTCTAAATAATTAGATTTTATTTTCCTGGTAATGCCTCCGCCCATAAGTCCTGCAGACTTAATTTCATCACCTGTATAACTATAAAGATCAGGCATTCCAAAAGTATGACCTATTTCATGGGCTATTATTGATTCAGAAAAATCTTTGAATTTTTCATCACTAAAAATAAAAGAAAGCACAAGGGAATTATTTTTTTCATCATTTAAACCCAGAATTTCTTTATTTTCTATTTCAAAACTATTGGGACCTAATTCCAAAACAAATAAATTAACAATATGAGCTTCATTTTCTGTTTCTATTTCAAGGCCCCATTTGTCTTTTTCATCTATTTTGTTTTCAAGTTCCTGAATAATTTGTTTTATGGTTTCAGATTCAGAATGAGGTTTTTCTAATTCTTGTTCTAAGTCATTAGCTATTAAATCTGAAAAAAAATCAGTTTCATATTCTGAAAAAATAAGTTTTTCATAAATCTGAAAATCAATTTCCATGCCAAAATCAAATTGGAGTTCATAAAAATCACTAACTCTTTTTAAAGATTCTTCAAATATTTGTTCCCAATTGGAAATTTCAGAATCTGATTTGTCTTTTGCTATTAAATAATAAACTCTTGTTAAAACCTTATTTACAGAAACAGATTCGTTATCATACAAATGAATATTTTTTTGTTTTTGATAGGTTTGATCAGGTCCTTTAAAAACATTAAAAAATATATCAAAAATAATATCGCCTTCAAAAAGACGATATGAATAAAAAATAGTCAAGCTAATTATCGCCAAAACAATCAAAAAAGATATTATTTTCTTTATTTTTTCCCTCATATTTTTTATTTTACCATAAAAATAAAATAAAAAAGAAATACTTTCTCAATAAATAATTATTTGACAAAAATGAATATCTATGTAATATATTATGTATTAGGCGTAAACCTGCAAAACCCACTATTGAAAAGGAGGAAACAATGCTAAGGGTGCTAATCTATCACTACACTACTGATGCACTGCTAAGTATAGAAAGTCTCTGCAGGGAGGCAGGTCTCAATGTTGTTGGGGCTACAGATGATCCCGACCGCATCATACAAATGGTAAGTAGCCTCAGGGGCGATGAGAAACCTGATGTGATTATTCTTGACTGCCTTCCTATTGAAATTGGCAGGAAGGTAGCAGAAAGAGTGAGGGATATAATATCAAGAGAGGCCGCGATAGTGGGGGTTATGATAGTGATGACCTCCGTGGAAGTAGGGTTGAAGATTGGCCACGCTGCGTTTGAGATTGCTACCCCTCAAGGCGTTCTTGCGTTGCGCGTGTTTCTGCACGGCCTTTCTTTGGCTGAGCAGGTTTCCCCGCTTTCTGCATTCACAGGCCTGGGGTTCAAGAAGGAATAGAGTCCTCTTAACCCATAACAAGGCAAGGCCCGAGACATTCAGTCTCGGGTCTTCTCATTTATTCTGTCAAATCAAAAAATTGCACAAAAAAAATGAAAATTATATTAATAGATTTTTTTGACTTTATTCTTTTGTTTTTATTCTTTAGATTCTTGTTCCATTAATTCCATTAATTATTTTGTTAAAAAATGGCGGAGAACGCTTCTCCGCCACTTCCACTTTATCCTGTCCACAACAAACTAAAGCAAACTAATGTTCATCCGCCAACTTTTGTTACAATCACTTCATTTTTACAAACATTGCATCTATATTTTTCATTAATATCTTTTACTGCCATAGTTAATTTAAAAAATTATATGCTATTTTGCTTTAACCTGGATTGTGTATTGATTGATAATTTCTTCTTGAACTTGAATTGGTTCTGGGTCTGGAATTATTAAATTTTCAGGAAAAGAATTTGAATTAAAGAAAATATAATACTGACCTGGCTTGATATTAAAAACTGCAATTCCATTTTCATCAGTATAAGAGATTCCTCCTGAAGGTGGTGTTCCTGGCCTTTCGGCTACATCCACTTCAATATTTGCCAGAGGAGTTCCATTATCCATTAGTAATGTAATTTCAAGCTTTGCTGTACCTTCTATTCCTTTTTGAAAAATTTTCAAAAAATTAAAGCCAGAAAAAGGAATTAAGTTTCCAAGAGCATATCCAATTAATAATGAAATAATTATGATAATTAAGATTTTCTTTTTCATATTTTTATTTATTTTAATTATTTAATATTTAAAAAACAAAATTTAATGTTCACAGACATACAAACATTCACAAACTTTATTTATACATTCATATTCCGGAGTACAATTTGGTCCAAAATCTTGGAAACTGAAAAAAGGAGTTTCAGAACATTTTTCTGTACAATCATCTGTATTCTCACAGGAAAGATTTAATTCTGGTTTGCATATATCATGAATTCTTATTTTTTCGTTTGCCAATACATAATAATCCCCATCCCATTTATAATAACTTAAAGACCTAAGACATCCTGCCCCTCCTGCATCTGCATCAGTTATTACATTGTAATATCCATTTGTTTTAACTTCTTCAACAAAATAAGCTTCACCTCCAATAGAACCTATTTCAGTCCATGAATTTTCTTTTCCTTGTAAAATACAAAATAATTGGTTTCCAGTTATTCCTCCCACAAATATAGAATTATTTTCGTATATACAACTATCCCCTATTGCAATCATCTCTTTAACTCCGTCATCATTTAAATCTATATTTTCAGTTGTGTATTTTACGTCTATTAGTTCTCCCCATTCTTCAGGTTTTGGTTCGTCAATCTCATTTTTACAAAAACACTTGGAAATTACAGAATATAATTCTTTTTCAGAATCCTTAGTTTCTTGTTCTGTTGTTTCAAGTTCATTTTCTGATTTTTGTATTTCAGGAACTTCAGTAATAAAATCCTCATCTTTTTTTGTTTGCCATAAAATTATTCCTAAAACAATAAAGCCAAATATCCCTACAATTAAAATATATTTCCAATTGGTTTTTCCTTTTTTAGTAATCATATTGTTTATCTTACCAAAAAATCTCAAAAATAGTAATAATAAAAAAAGAGGCCCTGCGAGGCAATGCTTCGCAGGGCAAGAATAAAGAACATGCAAGGGAGGTAGACGGAGTAAAGAGCTCCGTCTACCCCCTGACACCCGGGCGCGAGTTCGGGTGGCACTTTTATCATACCAGTTACCTAAATATTTATCAATAGAAATATATCAAAAAATAAAAAAGCTTATTAATAAAGCTTTTTTAATATCCTATTGGTAATTATTGACTAAGTAGAAAAATTATTTTTTCTTTTTTGGAATTTCCAGATTAAAAATATAGATTCCGTATTTTGTTAAATCTTTTTTACTCCAAAATTTAGTTGCCTTTTTCATTTTATGAACATCTTTTACTTTTCTGTCATAAGATTTTCCAGTTGGATTTCCTTTTTCATCTATTTCATAAAAACGGATTATATCCCCTTTTTTCAAATCAAACTTTGCTAACCTTGCGCCCAATTTAATATTTTTATCCTTTTCAAAATATTTTTTTGGGAGATTAAAATTAATTATTCTCATATAAATTCTTTAATTTATACTTTTTAACCCTTTCTTTTTTTATATATTTTTATTTTATCAAAAAAATATTCTTTATAAAACAAAAAGTAGCGGAGAACGCTTCTCCGCTACTTTCAATTTATCTGCTATTTCCATCTTATTAAAATTATTGAAAAATTATTTTTAGTAAAATATTAAAAAGGAACGGGGGCTGTCCAACTTACATGGATAACCCCCTTTGTAAGGGTAGAACCGAGTTCTATCCTACATAGTGTGGAAGAATCTTGAGGCTGAACTCCAGCCTGGCTAGCACTAACCTTTTTTGGCCAAGCTTACTT
>Ga0209635_10003207_pt1 | contig 12717 bp, 3 predicted proteins | sample DeeMarSWOR230_32_FD_187463 | JGI IMG/M metagenome (GOLD analysis project Ga0209635, IMG submission 187463) | Marine sediment microbial communities from White Oak River estuary, North Carolina - WOR-2-30_32 (SPAdes) (version 2) | ecosystem: Environmental > Aquatic > Marine > Intertidal zone >...
CTGGGAGCCGGTATGCTGGTGGATAACGCCATCGTGGTGGTGGAAAACATCTTCCGCCATCTGGAGGAAGGATTGGGGCTCAAGGAGGCGGCCGTGCGGGGAACAGGAGAAGTGGGGGGAGCTATCACCAGCTCCACCCTGACTACCATCATTGTTTTTCTTCCCATCGTCTACCTGCATGGCATTGCCGGCGAACTGTTCAAGGAACAGGCCTGGACGGTGGCCTTCGCCCTTCTGTCCTCTCTCTTTGTGGCTCTGTCCGTCATCCCCATGCTCAGCTCCAGGATCTTGAAGGCCCCCAAAGGAAAACAAACGCGGTCATCTCTTCAATTTCCCTTTTACGCCCGCTTTCTCTCCGACGTGCTGAAAAAAAGATGGCTGGTGGTTATTCTCGCTTTTCTCCTGGTTGTCTCGGCGGCCTTTCTGGCGTCCCGTATGGGCAGCGAATTTTTGCCCCAGACGGACCGGAACGAGCTGGAGATTTCCCTCCTTCTGCCGGAAGGATCAAACTTGGAGCGGACGGAATCCGCGGTCCGCAGCTTAGAATCGCTGCTGGAGGAAAACCATGGGGAATCCATCCAGTTCATCTTCTCCCGTATCGGCCCGGTGGGGACCGCTCTGACGGAGTCGGAAGTGCTGGCCGGGGAGAACAGTGCCATGCTTTTGATCGGTGTCAAACCCGATTCCATGGACCTGGACTCTCTGCAGGAGTGGCTCAAAAATCAGCTGTCCGACATCCCGGGCCTCAGGGCCCAGATCATGAGGGCTCAGACAACCCTGCAGGTCACACTGGGAACGGTGGAGGCTCCGCTGGTTGTTGAAGTCCGGGGGAAGGATATGGATATCTTAAAGTCCCTGTCGGATCAGGTGACGGTCATCCTGGAACAACAGAAGGGATTAACTGCTGTGGAAACAAGCTTTCAGGAGGGACGGCCTGAAGTGGAGGTTGTTATCGACAGGAGCTCTGCCACCTCCTATGGTCTCACACCCTATAGCATCGGCGCTCAACTGAGCGGCCTGCTTTCCGGACAGGAACTGGGTGAATATGAAGACGAGGGCGAGTACATCAACATCATGCTGCGCTCGCCCGAACCAACACTCAAGGAGCTGGAAGGCCTTCTGTTGGACTCGGCCGGAGGACAGAAGCTGAGGCTGGATGATGTGGCGGTCCTGAGGCGTTCGGTATCCCCCAGGGAAATACTGAGAAACAACCAGGTGCGGACAGCAGAGGTGACGGGCCAGCTCAGTGGGGAAGAGGCCTTTAATAAAATCGTAGCCCGTGTGGAAAAGGCGCTGGCAGGAGTCAGCCTGCCCCAGGATTATTCATTCGCTGTCACGGGTGAGGAAAAATTGCGGAGAGAATCTTTCAGCCATCTGTGGTTCGCCCTGCTTCTGGCTGTTATCCTGGTCTACATGGTTATGGCCTCCCAGTTCGAATCCCTCCGCCATCCCTTTGTTATCCTCCTAACCATTCCTCTGGCTATGGTGGGAGCAGTGGGGTTGCTCGTTATTCTTGGGTTGCCTCTGAATATCATGTCCTTCATCGGTATGATCATGCTGGCCGGGATCGCCGTCAACGATTCCATCATCCTGGTGGACCTGATCAATCAGCAGCGGCGCGGCGGCATGGATATGGAAGGCGCCATCATCAAAGCAGGGCAGTTGCGCATCCGGCCCATCTTCATGACATCTGCCACTACCATCCTGGCTCTCTTCCCTCTAACATTGGGGATTGGGGAAGGGGCGGCACTCAGAGCCCCGCTGGCCGTGGCCGTCATCGGTGGTCTGGTCACATCCACTCTCCTGACCCTGGTGGTCATTCCCTCCGTTTATCGGATTCTGGGCGGACGTATGAAGATGAGAACGGAGAAGGTGTAGCCTATGATTCGATGGATCATAAGACGGCCGGTCACGGTTTTCATGTTTATCATCGGGCTCTGCTTGCTGGGAGCCGTGTCTGTTCAGCAGCTGCCCATCGAACTCTTCCCGAACACGGAGCTTCCTCAGCTGATCATCTATATATCCGGACCGTCGAACGCCGATCCTGCCTATGTGGAACGCTATGCGGTGATCCCGCTGGAAGGCGCCATCGCCGGGCTGGAAAACATCGAAAAGATCGAATCTTTTGTGAGCAACAGACAAGCCACCATATTTGTCTACTACGACACATCCAGCCGTCAGAAATACGATTATCTGAAGCTCGAGGACAGGGTCTCTGCGGCCTCTGCCATGCTGGATGACTCCTTTCAGGCAATTGTCATAAAGACCGATCCTGAGCAGCTCTCCAACCAGTTTCTCTCTTTTCAAGCCCGGGGGGAGGGCGGTCTGGATCAGATCCGCAGCGTCATCGATGAAAAGGTCACTCCCCAGTTGGAAACCATTGATGGGGTGGCCAACGTCAACGTGTATGGAGGCCGCAAACGGTCCATCGAAGTTCTGCTGAACAGCGAGCTGTTGACCGAGTTCGGATTGACGGTCAACCAGGTTGCCTCTCGTATCAACCAACAGGGCGGACTCAAACAGTACCTGGGAGTCGCCAGGGAAGGACGCCAGAAGTATTTCGTCAATCTGGTCAGCGAGTACACGGATATTCCCGACCTGGTTGATGTTGTGGTCAAGAGCACAGGCCCCATAACACTGGGCCAAATCGCTGAAATCCGGGAAGGCGGGGCGGAAGAGGAATCCATCTCGCGGATCAACGGCATGGAGTCCGTCACGGTCTCACTGGTGCGCAGCTGGGACACAAACCTCCTTTCCCTGGCCGCAAAAACCCGGAAGGCCATCGGGGACATCAACCGCCAGATCAGTGCCGACGGGATCGAGCTGGTCATTCAGGTGGATGAAGCCCGGGTGATCGAAGACAACATCCAGTCGATCCTTATGTTGGCTCTTTTGGGAAGCCTTCTGGCCATAGCTGTCCTCTGGGTTTTTATACGACGGCTCAAATTTGTTTTTATCATCGCTCTCAATATTCCCATCTCTGTCCTGATATCCATGAATCTTTTTTACGCGCTGGGGATCACCATCAACACACTTACGCTCGTGGGAATCGCCATCGCCGTGGGGATGTTGCTGGACAGCAGCGTTGTGGTGCTGGAAAACATCAACCGCCACCTGAGCAGGAATCCGGATGCTGGCAAAGCCGTAGTGGACGGGACCAATGAGGTGCTGCGGGCCATCTTCGCCGCGACACTGACCACCATCTGCATTTTCGTGCCCTTTCTGTTCTCAACTAATCCTCTAGTAAAAACACTGGGCTGGCAGATCGGTGTGTCCATCATCGCCACTCTTCTCGTTTCGCTGGTTGTGGCCTTCCTTCTGATCCCCACCATCGCCTACCGGATTCTTTCCGGAAAAAAACAGCTCACACCTACACCCGTGCTCAGCCCCAAACAGCGGCCCATGCAGATCTACACCGTGCTTCTCAAAACGGGCCTGCGCTTTCCGGCAGGAATGCTGGCCGTGTGTGTGGTAGCCTTTTTTCTCAGCCTGGTCATCTGTCTTGGGCTCAGTATCAACGTCCCCCAGGAGGTCTCGCTCGACACATTCAATCTGTATGCCATCCTCCCCTCCGGAACAACCCTGGAAACGGCGGACGAACAGGCCCGGAAGATGGATGAACGGCTGAAAGATATTCAGGAAATTGAGGAAAGGACATCCTCCATCCAGGAGGACAATATTGTCCTGACATTTCAGCTTGTGGAGAATTATGAAAAAATCGCCGGCCGCTCCCTCGAGGAAATCAAGGACTCCATCGAAGAGATGCTGGATGACTCCTTCCCCCGTGTCGATTTTTCCTATGACGAACCCACGCAGAGTGTCGGCTTCCAGGGCGGCAGCGGCCGGAGCCAGGATTTCCAGCGGCTTCTCGGTATGGGTGCTAGCCAGGAGAAAGTCGTACTCAGCGGCCAGGACCTGGAAATTCTGAGGGCTATCGCCGAGGACATCCAGTACAACATCGAGGAGCTCGATACGGTTAGGTCTGTCAACCTGAACGTTTCCAACCAGCAGCCCAGCATCGATCTCCTCCTGGACAAAGCGGCACTCAAACATTTCGATGTGGGACTCCAGACCGTCATGAACGAACTGAACACCTTCCAGAAAGAGATTTCCTCCACCGTTAAATATATGGATGGTCCGGAAGAAGTGGACATCATCTTGAAGACCGAAGAGGAAGAGGAAAAGACCTCGGATGACCTCCGCAGGCTCCAGATCCCGGCCGACACGGAAGGCCTGGTTCCCATCACCCAGATTTCCCAGCTCCTGTATACAGCAGGCTACAGCCGGATCATTCGGACGAATCAGGAAAAGCAGGTAACGGTGACCTACCGGTTCGAGTCGGATATCGAGGATTCTAGCTCCCTTCTGGAGCAGGCTCGGGCGGAAATAGACACTTTGGTGGCAGGCATCTACCCACCGCCTGGGGTGGCCATAGAGGTGGTCCATGACGAAAGCGATGTTTCAGAATTTTACTTCCTCATCGGCATCGGAATCCTTCTCATCTTCATGGTCCTGGCTTCTACCTTCGAATCCCTGATCACTCCACTGGTGATGATGTTCACGCTGCCTTTGGCTGCAGTGGGCGCCTTCCTGGCCCTCATCGTGACTGGAAATTCCATATACAACGCCAACGCGCTTATCGGATTCCTGATCCTGCTGGGCGTTGTCGTCAACAACGGAATCATATTGATCGATTACTCACGCATCCTGCAGCGGAAAAAATTCCGCCTGTCCCGCGCCCTGATAACGGCCGGCCAGATCCGGGTTCGACCCATCCTCATCACAGCAGTGACCACCATCCTGGCCATGCTGCCCATCGCCATGGGAAGGGCGGAGTACATCTCTCAGATCGGCGCCCCCTTCGCCATCACAGTCATCGGTGGGCTGGCCTTCGCCACCCTCTTCACGCTGGTGATTATCCCCACGGCCGCCTTTGGCCTGGACAACACACTGCGCTGGCTGAGCAAGCTGCCGCTCAAAACCAAGCTCTTGATGATGGGCCTGTTCATCCTAGGCCTGGTCCTGATAGTCAACACCATCCATTCGGTGCTCTGGCAGTCCGCCTATATACTGGGGCTTCTGGCCGCCGTGCCCGCCGGCACCTGGTTTGTCCGGACCAGCCTCCGCCGCAGCCGCACCCGGCTCTTCGCCGATGATGCATCCATTACCATCACCATCCGCAATGTGTCCAAGGTCTATGATGACTTTATCAAATTCGCCAAGGAGTGGAGAAAAGGGCGCAAAGACCGGGAGACATCTTCAGGAAGCCTTCCTTTTAAGGAGCGTATGGCTCGCTGGCTTTATATCCTGCCCCTCTACGCCTTTCTGGTCTTCTTCCTGTTCTTTTACATGAGGGGGGGATTGTGGCGGTTGGTCCTGGTCGCCATCTTCTATCTGGCTAGCCTGAGCCTGTTCCGCACCTTCAAACCCGCACCGGGACCGGACCGGCGCCTGCGTGACCGGATATTCATCATGGGAGAGAAGGTGGTGCGCTGGGGACTGCCCCTCCCGGTACTCCTCTGGCTGAGGGGACAATGGAGGGATACATTTTCAGCTGTGTTTTTCGGCCTGATCTGGTATCTGGCCATTCTCTTCCAGGCTGTGGCCAAACGTCTGGAACTAAGGGGCACCATTATAGACCGCCTGACCGGCCGGTTCGGCCGGCTGAGACGCGCCTTTTACAGGTTTGTTCAGAGCATCCCTTTGCTCAGCCGAAAGAAAAAGCCCTTTGAGGCGCTGGACCGCATCTCTCTCTCCATCGGAAGCGGCATGTTCGGGCTGGTGGGTCCCAACGGCGCGGGGAAGACAACCCTGATGCGCATCATCTGCGGCATCCTGGGCCCCAGCCGGGGCAAAGTGTCCTTCAACCACCTGGACCTGGAGGAGCACAGAGAGGAGCTTCAGGCTCTTATCGGCTATCTGCCTCAGGAATTCGGCACCTATGAAAACATGACCGCCACCCAGTTCCTGGATTACCAGGCCATGCTCAAGGGGATCTGGAACAAGGGGGAAAGGGACCGTATCGTCAACACTGCCCTGGATTCCGTTCATCTTTCGGAAAACCGAAACAACAAGATACGCACCTTCTCCGGGGGGATGAAGCAGCGCATAGGGATCGCCCAGACCTTGCTCAAGCTGCCCAGGGTCCTGGTTGTGGACGAGCCCACTGCAGGGCTGGATCCGAGGGAGAGGATCAGATTCCGCAACCTGTTGTCCGAACTGGCCAAGAACCGCATCGTGATCTTTTCCACACACATCATCGAAGACATCTCCAGCTCCTGCAACAAGCTGGCCGTTCTCTTAGAGGGGAGGGTTAAATTCGTCGGCTCCCCCCAGGAGCTGATCGAACGGACCCGCGGGAACGTCTGGCAGGCCCTTATCCCGGAAAGTGATCTGGACAAAGTCAGACGGACCGCCAATGTTGTCCATCATATGCGGGACGCAGGCAAGGTCAGGATAAGGATACTGGCCGAAGAACAACCCCTGGCAGAGGCCAAGCAGGTGGTTCCCACCATGGAGGATGCCTACATGTGGCTGATGGGCCGGAAGGAGCAGAAGCAAGGAGGCCAGCCGTGAACAGGGTCAAAACCGTCGCCGCATTTTTAAGATACAACGCTCTTCACATATTCGGGGGGCGGTTTGTCGTTTTCCTGGGACTTGCTTTGGGGCTCTTTTTCCTAGTGCTGATCATCGGTCTTCTCGGCCGGGGAGGGACGCCTAATTCGGAGCGGCTGTATAACTATCTTCTCGCTCCCGGCATTCTGCTTGTTTTCTATCCATCGGTGTACGGCATCCAGAAGGACCAGGACACGCGCATGGTGGAAACACTTTTCGGCATCCCCGATTACCGCTACAAAGTCTGGTTGACACGACTGGTGACGCTCTACCTCATCATCGCCGTCATGATGTTCGCCCTGGTTCTCCTCTGCCGGATCACCCTGGCCGACTTCCCCGTCTGGCGTATGGTTTCTCATGTTATGATGCCGGTAATCTTCCTGGGGAGCCTGGCCTTTTTCATCTCCGCCCAGACCACCAGCGGCAATGTCACTGCCGTAATTATGGTTATCTTTCTCATGTTCTTTTGGGTGCTTGGGGATGAGATTCAGAACAGCAGCTGGTATCTCTTCCATAATCCCTTCCGCAGCGCGGAGGCTCTCATGTCTGTGCTCTGGGTCCAAACCACATTCTACAACAGGCTTTATCTTATCCTGGGATCAGTGGTCGCGACGCTGTTTGCTCTTCTCCGTCTGCAAAAACGTGAAAAGTTTATTTAGTTAATCACCTCATCTCTCCCGTTTCTCAAGCGAGAAGTACTTGTACCCTCACACTCAAGCTTGATAGAAATCTGGTCCGGGATTTCCCTTTATTTTAAGCCAGAGCGGGTATTCAGGCCTGTCGACTGAAAAGGGCATCAAATCACCATGGCGATGACATTTGGAGACATTTTTACATTTCATTCTAGATGTTAAAGGAAGCTGTGACTTATGCAACCTTGAATCCTTAGATGAAGAGAGGAATGCAGGTGAATTTCAAGGAATAGTGAAATTAATATTTGTTTTTTGATGCCAAAAAATATATATATATGTGCATACATAAGAACAAAGGGGACTTGTGTCCGTAAAAAAACAAGTTTTATCAAAGTCAATATCATCAATTTTTTTAATTATTTTATCTTCCACTGTTAATGTATTTGGAACAGTCAAAAAAATTAGCCTGGAGGAAAAAACTAAGAAGGCAAGCTTGATAGTCATTGGAATAGTCAAACGTTCTCAATCTCAATGGGAAGGATTAGATGGAGGAAAAAGAATATTCACTTATGTTTATGTTGATGTTGAAAAGTACATTAAAGGATCCGGGGAAAAACTGATCGAAATAAAGGTTCCAGGGGGAAAGGTGGGTGAAATTACTGAAGAAGTACCAGACACACCACGTTTCACTTTAGGCGAGAAGGTTATTTTATTCCTTAAGCCAAAATTTTTTCGAGTCGTGGGATGGCACCAGGGAAAATACACAATTAAAGATAATAAAGTTGTAGGGCTTGGAATTGAAATTAATGAATTTATAAGAAAAATCAAAGAAATATTAAAAGAGTGAAATGGATTTATATTCAAATTTTTAACTTGATAAGGGGAAGAAATAATAGAGGGAGAAAGACTAATGAATAGACAAATTATTTCCAAGTCTTTAATGCTTTTGTTTTTTATTTTATTTATCAGCTTGAACACCTTTGGAATAGTTGAAAAATTGAGCATTGAAGAGAAAGTCAAACGTGCTAATGCAATTGTATTGGGAACAGTAGAACACAAGCAATCTCAATGGGAAGAGGTGAATGGAGGAAGGAGAATATTTACCTATGTCTATATTAGTGTTGAGCAATACATCAAAGGCGTTGGAGGAGGGCAAGTAGAAATCAAAGTTCCAGGGGGGAAAGTTGGCGAAATTACAGAATGGGTTTCAGACACACCACATTTCACAACGGGCGAGAAAGTTATTTTATTCCTTAAGCCCGAATATTTTCAAATAGTGGGATGGCAACAAGGGAAGTACACTGTGAAAGATAAAAAGGTTGTTGGACTTGGGGTAGAAGCAAGCAAATTTATAAATATGGTCCAAAAAATTAATGAAGAATCTCATTTTGGGCCAGATGATGTTTTACCAGCACAGGTTCATTGGTCTGGAGAGAATTTCAAGTCAAAAGAGACACCTGTCATTGGGGAACCTTGCAAAGAAGACATCAGCATTGAATTTTTAAAGTCAGCTTTTATTAAGATTAAAGATAGAGAAAAGAAAGAGATATCTGGTGTTCCTCCATCTGTTTCAAGTGGCGATATGCGCACACGGGCTTCTTGGACGACTATTATGGAAGAAGATTTTGAGGGGGCATTCCCCTCTGGTTCATGGAGTGTGCAGGGAGATCCTACATGGGATGATGATGATTATAAGCCTCACAGTGGTTCTTGGAGCGCGTGGTGTGCGAATGGCGGCTCATCGGGCCTTGATCCCGAATTTAACAATTATCCAAACAATATGAATGCATGGATGATCTACGGGCCTTTTGATTTAAGTGATGCCTTAGATGCTGAACTTCTTTTCTATTATTGGAATGAGTCTGAAACAGGCGCTGATTTGTTTAAATATTATGCTTCTTCTAACGGTACTAGTTTTTATGGATACGGAGTAAGCGGAAGTACTGGGGGATGGAATTATGTTAATTTTGATCTAACAAATGTCTATTCAATTGGAAACTTGTGCGGAGACTCTTCTGTCTGGATAGCCTTTAAGTTTGACAGTGATTCGATCAATTCCTATAAAGGTGCATTTGTTGACGACATAATTCTTCAAAAAACGACAGGAACAGAGCCCAACTTAACACCTTATCAGCCCAGTGGCTGGGCGGATAAGATCGTTGTTTCTAATCATCAAGGTGACAATGATGATGACTCCCCTCTGTATTCTACAGACACCCTTTATATCGACTGGGCAGTCATCAACAATGGAGCTGTAGCGACTGATGATACATTTTATACTCGCCTGTACGTGGATGGCCTACTGGAAGCGACTTTTAGTACTCCTTCTCCACTTGAGCCGACTTGGTATGCATATATATCAGATTATTCACTGGGCTCTTTATCCGCAGGCAGCCACACGATAAAAATTGTGGCGGATTACGATGATCAAATTACAGAATCAGATGAAAGCGACAATGAATATCAAAGAACTATCAATATTGAGGTGGCGGCTAATGCACCTCAAATTTCGAGTATTTCACCTGACATTGATTCTGCTGGAACGGATACCGCTGTAACCATTAATGGATCAAATTTTGGAGCGACTCAAGGTTCAAGTAAAGTCGAGTTCTTTTACAAGAGCGGGCAGCCAAAAATAGAAGCGCCTATCATCTCCTGGAGTGATGCGCAAATTCAATGCATTATCCCGGTAGACACAGTCAATGGGTACCCAGCCTCATCCAGCAGCGGTCCTGTAACTGTCACCACAGAAAATGGGACTAGCAATGGTTACATCTTCAAAGTAACATTCGGCTATGGAGAAGTGGAATGGTCAGATACTCATCCCTGGATACTTTATGAAATAAATGAGAATACATCTGATTGTACAGGGGAGGGCTCAGCTGTTAGTGCCGGAGCCAATGAATGGAACAACAGTTGTGCACGATTTATATTTGTATATGACGGTCCTACCAGCGCAACAGATTATTCATATAATGGCCACAATGAAATCGTGTGGGGTTCCACAGGAGGTTCTCTGGCGACTACGGTTTACTGGTACTCCGGATCAAATATATTAGAGTGCGATATTGTTTACGATGACTCATATACATGGTGTACAGATGGTTCAGCAGGAGAATATGACATCCAGAATATCGCTACCCATGAATTGGGACACTGGTTAAATCTAAGAGATATTTATGGCGATATAGGGGACGAAGAATATGATACGGCAAAAACAATGTACGGATTTGGAGCAACCGGAGAGACAAAGAAAAGGACATTGCATGCAGATGACATTAGCGGCATTCGCTGGATTTACGGGACAGGAGGCGATTCGTGGGATCCTACCGATGATACAGGTTCCGGAGGGACAACACTTACTCCAACGGATGGTACCTGGCAGTCTGATGGACGGCATACCCTCACTTCATGTGATCAAGATGATTGGTTCAGGATATATATGGATGCGAATTACAGTTATTATTTTAAATCTTCTTGCGATTTCCTTGCAACTTCTGCTGGACATGGAGATGTCATTGCGTATCTGTATTCGGACAGTAGCGGAACTAATCAGGTCGAAGAAAATGATGATTCAGGGGGAAACTATCAATTTGAATTCTCGTACAGACCTAGTACTAGCGGGTATTATTATTTAGAAATTAACACATACACTTCAGGAAATTTTTGGAGTGGCTATATTGATTACAAAAAGGAATTAGAAGGCACTCCGCCACTCATCACCACCCATCCTCAGAGCCAGACCATTAACTACAACACTGCTGCCAACTTGAGCGTTACGGCTACCGGCACGGGACCTCTCTCTTACCAGTGGTATCAGGGGAGTTCAGGAGACACCTCCACTCCTGTGGGAACGAATTCAAGCTCATACACCACCCCGAATCTTACATCTACGACATCCTACTGGGTGAGAGTATCCAACACTTACGGTACGGATGATTCTGATACAGCAACCATCATTGTGAATCCTCCTTCAGTGCCGGAGATAAATATCAAATATGATACAACTAATATTCCTGATGGGGGGAGCTTTGATTTTGGCTCGCATTCTTTGGGGACTGATACGGATGTCACATTTACCATAGAGAATACAGGGACTGCGGATTTAATTTTGAGCGGTTCTCCGATAATCACCATTACTGGCGCTGATGCGGATCAGTTCAGCGTCCAGCAGCAGCCGACATCACCAATATCAGATGGTGGAGGCAGCACTACGTTTATCATTCGTTTTTCGCCCATATCAGAGGGTTTCAAGGAGGCATCGATTTCGATTGTTAATAATGATGGAGATGAGAATCCGTATGACATTTCTTTAGAGGGAACCGGAGTAGTTTTAACAGGTTCCTTGACGGTGACGATAGAGCCGCAAGGAGCGATTGATGCCGGTGCGCGGTGGAAGAGGCTGTGCACGACAACGTGGTATGACAGTGGGTATACTGAGAATGACATACCTGAAGGCAATGTGATCGTCGAATTCAAGGAGGTTGCCGGCTGGCTTAAACCGGATGATCAAATCGTATCCATCATAGCAGGAGACACTGCAGAAGTGACGGGCATCTTCGTCCAGCTCACCGGCTCTGGTGTGTTTGTTGACAGCGGCCAGAGCCTCGGAGATTCATGGAGTGATAATGTCGCGTTAGGAGATCTCGACGGGGATGGCGACCTGGATGCGTTCGTAGCTAACCATGGAGCTCAAAAGGTCTGGCTGAACGATGGCAGTGGTACATTCACAGACAGTGGTCAGAGCCTTGGCACTAACTACAGCTATAGCGTTGCTTTGGGAGATTTGGACTGTGACGGCGACCTGGATGCATTTGTTGGAAATTGGGGATCTAATAAGGTGTGGCTGAACGACGGGAGCGGCACTTTCACAGACAGTGGCCAAAATCTTGGCAGTTCAGACAGCGTTGTAGTGACGCTTGGCGATTTGGATTGTGACGGTGACCTGGATGCATTCGCAGCTAACTATGGAGCTCACAAGGTGTGGCTGAACGATGGGAGCGGCACTTTTACAGACAGCGGCCAGAGCTTAGGAGATTCATCCTGCTATGGAATGGCACTAGGAGATGTAGATAATGATGGCGATCTGGATGCCTTTATCTGCAATCGAGGGCCAGCTGATGAGGTGTGGTTGAACGATGGGAGCGGCACGTTCACAGACAGCGGCCAGAGCCTCGGCAGTTCAGAAAGTATGGATGTAGTGCTTGGCGATTTGGATGGGGACGGCGATCTGGATGCTTATGTCGCCAGTTTCTCTAATCAAGACGACAAGGTCTGGTTGAATAATGGAAGCGGCACCTTCACAGACAGCGGCCAGATCCTTGGCAGTTCTGGTAACTCTGGAGTGGCGCTAGGGGATGTCGACGGCGATGGCGACCTGGATGCCTTTGTTGCGAAATGGCTTAATCATACCAACAGCGTGTGGTTAAATGATGGGAGTGGAGTTTTCACAGACAGCGGCCAGAGCCTC
>Ga0209635_10003214_pt1 | contig 12702 bp, 13 predicted proteins | sample DeeMarSWOR230_32_FD_187463 | JGI IMG/M metagenome (GOLD analysis project Ga0209635, IMG submission 187463) | Marine sediment microbial communities from White Oak River estuary, North Carolina - WOR-2-30_32 (SPAdes) (version 2) | ecosystem: Environmental > Aquatic > Marine > Intertidal zone >...
CAGATTCCCCGGGGTGATTGCATTCAAATAGAGCCCGATGACAGATCCCAGACCAAAGAATAAAAACGAACCGATCAATATGTGCTTGGGGGGGATCACGCCATTCTGAATCACCCGGCTTCCTCCGGAGAAAGGTGTAACCTTGATGTTGATCTCATCATTTCCGGTCTTGTGATCATAGTAGTCGTTGGCTAAATTGGTCCCTGCATTAAACAGAGGCACTCCCACCAATACCAGGATGAATTTGGGTAAACTGAACTTTCCGGTCATGTTCCAGGCTAAGGCAGATCCCACCAGAACCGGAATGGCACTGGCGGTAAAAAAGGGCGCTCGTATGGCTACTGTCCATTTTTTTATAAACTCTTTAATCAAAAAAATACCCTTCTTTTGAATCAACCTAAGGCGTCGGCTTGAGTTTGCTCTTCTCCCTTTTGAGGATTCTCCGAAACCGAGCTCACTTTTACCTCTTTTGGGCTGTTTGAGTCATCAGTCCCCTCTTCCGGAATCCTGATTTTTGGCACCACCTTTCCTATCTCCTCCATTGGTATATGCCCCAGCCTAATCAAAGAGACTTCTTCTGTAGAGACATCCAGCACGGTGGAGGGAAGAAAAACCTTTGACTTGCCCCCGTTCAGAATCATATCGATTCTTCCATTGAAGAAATAGAAAACTCTATTTGCCGCCACACAGCTTTTCTTTCCAGAGATGTTGGAGCTGGTGGCGGTGATGGGAACCCCTACCGCATCCAGAAGTCGAGCTATCAGCTGGCTGGGAGAGACCCGAATGCCCAGTTTCTCTCCCTTGGCTAAAACCAGTGAGAGTTTGGGATGGGTGCATTTGAATACCAAAGTTAAAGGGCCGGGCCAGAATTTTTCCATAAGCTTTTCCGCATCATCGCTCACGAAATCGACCACTTTCCGCACGTCCTCTACACCCTTTAAGAATACAGAAATGGGTTTGGATCTATCCCTCCTTTTTATCCGATAGATCTTTGCCACCATCTCCTCATTATAGGCATCTGCGCCCAGAGCATAAACCGTTTCGGTAGGAAATGAGACTATACCTCCGCCTTTTATGATCCTGGCGGCTTCATTTAGCACATTTTTTTCCGGCTTGTCCGCGCTTACCAACAAAGTTTTAGTTTGGATTAACAAATTACGTCCCTGTATTTTGTTTTTGAAAGAATTTATGGTCTTATTTCTACCTCCACCACCCAGCTCTCCTGGTATCCCAATCTCTTTATCTTCTCCAGAAGTGAATTTGCCTCCTCTTTGCTTTCACAGTCTCCCGACCTTACCCAGTAGTAGGGGGTTTTGTAATCTATGTATGTTTTCTCGGAAAGTTGATCTGCCACCAGCTCAGCTACCTGAGAGGCTTCATCTGGATATTTGGTGGCAAAGAACTGCACCCGGTAAACTTTCTGGCTTTCTCCCCCTTCTGGGTCCATATGTATAATCTTATTGTCCTTCTCGATCTCTGTGGTCTCTTCTGTCTTCTCTCCCGGCTCGTTCTCCGTGACGATCACCTGATCCTGAGGAAAGCCTAAGGGATCAAATTGGTTTTCTCCTCTAATTCGAGGATCCTCTTTTACGGTCTCCCTGGGCCAAAGTGCACAACCTGTGAGAAACAGACAGAGCAGGAGGCAAATTAAGAGACCATTTCTTATCATAGATATTTCTCCAGTTCCTTATCCTGGATAAACTCGGAAAGAAGTTCCTTCACATCCTGAACCTTAGTTTTGTGAGCCACAAAAAAGATATTATCGGTCTTAACGATCACCAGATCTGAAACTCCTAAAGTGGCGATTATCCCATCGGAGTCGTTAACCATGGTGGTCTCGTAAGTGTTTATGGCGTGGGCTTTCCCCACGATCACGTTATGATCCCGATCTTTCTCTTTTATTCTCTCCAGGGCCAGCCATGAACCGACGTCGTCCCAGACTAAATCCGCTTTGATCACTAAGGCGTTCTCCGCTTTTTCCAGCACGGCGAAATCTATGGAGATGTTTTCCAGACGCTGGTAAAGCTCTTCTTTTGCCGCATCTTCGGATTCTGTGCCCAGGTGTTGGGAATAGCTTTTCAGCTCCTTATACATCTGGGGCATGTGTTTTTTTAATGCTTCGATGATGGTGGATACAGTCCAGATAAACATACCACTGTTCCACAGATGCTTCCGATCGTAATAATATTGTTGCGCCACGATTCGATTGGGTTTTTCCTTGAATTCCTTTATCTGATAAACTAAAATGTCATCGAAGGTGTCATAGAGTTCCTCAAACTCGATGTACCCGTAGGCTGTCTCTGCCCGGTTGGGCGTGATGCCTACAGTGATCAAATACTCTCCCTGACCAGCCAGTTTTGTGCCCGTCTCTAATATGTTCACCAGCTTCTCCCGGGGTTTGATCATGTGATCGGAGGAGAGGACCACCATGGTGGCATCCGGGTCTATCTTCTGAAGATGAAAAGCTGCCAGCCCGATAGCCGCACATGTGTTTTTCATGTCAGGCTCAACAATTAGGTTTTCCTCTTTAAGGTAATCCACATGTTTAAGAATTGCCTTTTTTATGTTTTCGCCAGCCACCACCTTGGTTCTTTCTACGGGAATAAAATCCCGGATCCGATCGATGGTCTCCTGAAGCATGGTCTTTTTGGATATGAGATGCAAAAGCTGTTTGGGATGCTGGGTTCGGGAAAGGGGCCAGAACCTCTCACCTTTTCCCCCAGCCAAAATGACTGCGTAATTCAAAACTTCACCCCCAGCTAAAGGGTTAAAGACAAACTTGGGTCATGGCATCACGGTTAATTCACTTGACTGTAGACAAATTTATCACAAAAGTTTTTACTTGTCAATAGAAACTTTCTCACAGTTTGCGTCCGGTGATGTGGTATGATTAATTTCTATCCTTGAAATCGAAGATTTCGGCAACAGTCCCTATTCATACGTTACCTTATTGTTAACTTATCCGGAAAACAAAAAAAGGTAAAACCTCTCCGGTGAAAGGTTACACCTTTTTGATTGTTAAGTTTCTTTCTACCCTTGTAAAAAACATGGAGAAGGTGACCAAATGCGCTTTCCTCTGAGGGTCAATGCCCTAATTGGCGCCTAAAGACGGGTTTATCCCGAAGGATTTTCCAGGGTATTTTCAATACCGATGGTCCTGCCTCCACCACAAGTTCGGTTATCAGTTCATGGTAGACGGTTCATAGTATTTTCAGGCCCCAGCACTGCCGCTGGAAGATTTTAAGTTCTCTGGTATTTTTTCACGCCCTCTTGGTAAAGATTTCCGCCATGACAATCCTGGACCACTATTGCCGGAAAATCTTTCACCGTCAATTTTTTGATCGCCTCCGCACCCAGCTCTTCCCAGGCGACAAGCTCATTTTTTACCACGGATTTGGCGATCAGAGCTGCTGCTCCGCCCACGGCGGCCATATATACACCAGTGTGTTTTTTCAGCGCTTCCTGCACCCCACCACTCATCTCTCCTTTTCCGATCATCCCCTTAGATCCAGCCTCCAGTATGCGGGGAGCGTATTTATTCATTCTGCCGGAGGTGGTAGGTCCAGCTGACCCAATCACATTTCCCGGTCGGGTAGGTGAAGGTCCCGCGTAGTAGATCAAATGACCCTTTATATCAAAGGGAAGTTTCTCTCCTTTGTCTAAAAGCTCCACCATCCTCTTGTGAGCCGCATCCCTGGCAGTGTAAATCGGTCCGGATATTAAAACGTCATCCCCTGCTTTCAAATCCTTGACCACCTCATCGGTTAGCGGTGTGGTTATCTTTTTTTGTGCCATCTTATTCTCCTCCAATCTGTTTTCACTGGGAGTGTTAAGCTCTAAGTCTTCCTGCAGATTTTACAGGTAAACACTCCAGCATTTATCTTATAATATCACTTCCTTATGTCTGGCGGCATGGCAGTTGATGTTCACTGCCGCCGGGAAGCTGGCGATATGACAGGGATAGGTTTCAACAAAAACTGCCAGTGCAGTCTGGGTTCCTCCGAAGCCCTGGGCACCTATGCCCAACTTGTTTACCTTCTCTAAAAGCTCCTCCTCCAGCTTGGCGTAAAATGGATTGGAGTGCTTCGAACCAATGGTTCGCAAAAGCGCTCGTTTTGCCATCTCAGCACATTTCTCAAAGGTTCCCCCGATCCCCACACCCACCACAATAGGGGGGCAGGGATTACTTCCTGACCTTTTGACCTTGTCGATCACGAACTCCTTCACCCCTTCCACCCCATCTGCCGGTTTCATCATCTTCACCTCAGACATGTTCTCACTTCCACCGCCCTTGGGAGCAATGATGATCTTCAGTTTATCGCCTTTCACCACGTCCAGGTGGATGACCGCCGGGGTATTATCACCGGTGTTCTTCCTCTCGATGGGATCAGCTAAGATGGACTTTCTAAGATAGCCATCGGTATAACCCTGCCTGACTCCTTCATTGATGGCATCAAAGAGGTTGTTACCCTTAATTATGACTTGGTCTCCCATCTCCACGAAGAAGACACCGAAACCGGTGTCCTGGCAAATGGGGAACTCCCCCTGCTTGGCGATCTCGAAGTTGTCGATAATCTGCTTTAAGGTGGCTTTTGAAACGGGAGACTCTTCCTTCTCATACGCTTTACGAAGCGCATCCTGCACGTCCTCGCCTAAATTATAATTGGCGTCGACGCAGAGATCTTTTACCGCCTTGGTTATATCCTTACTGGAAATCTCACGCATAACTCCTCCTAACTTGTTTTTTATAAGGTAAGCTCTAAAACTCCATTGATTAGATTTTCAATGCTTGAGGCTATTTCATCAGGTTTGAGTTTCAACAGATTCGCCGGGGTGGAAACCACCTTGTGTTCTGAGTCCATCACCGCATCTGTTCCCCTGGAGAGAACGTGGACTGCACCCATTTCTTCTATCTGTTTGATCAACTCCGGGTTTTTTCCGATGGTCAAAGTCAAAGGGGTATCCAATATATCTCTTAAGGCAGAAGCAACCAAAAGATTAGAAAGCCCACAAGCTCCTATTGGCTTTTTTCTTCGATAAATCTCCCTTATGATTCTTTGAAGTTCTGGCTTGGGCTTTAGATAATCATTTTCGGGCTCGCCCAGAAAATCAGCCAAATTCTTGATCATCCCATATCCGCCGGGAAGAAGCAACCCATCCACATCCCTTCCGGATAGATCTTTTATCTCCTTAATTCCTCCCCAGGCCATGCGGGCAGATTCCTTCAAGACATTTCTTGTCTCCTGATTGATGGCTTCTGTCATATGGTCCACCACCTCTTTTTGCTCCACATCCGGAGCAAAGAAGAGCGGATTTTCCCCTTTTCTGTTCATATAATATGAGAGGAAAACTACCTCCCATAAATCTGAGCCATCTAAGTTCCCGCATCCACTCAGGATCACTGCAAAGTTCTTCATGTCACCTTAGAGAAAAAATCTAATTTTCAAAGAACAAGTGGAAGGTTTTTCCATCCACTATCTGGTTTATTTGCTCAGTTTTGTCAAAAGGATAGGTCCCACAGCTTTTTATTATGGGGATGACACTGTGCAAAAAACCCAATTTTGACCATTAGACTTGTTGGTTATAGTTGCCAGGTTTATCCGGCTTGGTGAACCAAGCCCTACACTTTTGGAACATTCCGTGGATATAGCGGATGACCCTAAAGGCTTCCAATTTAAGTAAATTGATCTGGAATGTTTGTTCATTTTGTCTGGCAAGGGTATTTTTCAATTCCTGATATTCTGCAGAGTGAAGGCAGGATACGATCTGAGATTAGTTTGCTGAGGGGAGATCTCTTTTGAAGACCTCAATAAACGCCAACTACCTTTTTGCTTTTCCCCTTCGGTTCAAACTTAACCACTCCATCCCTCAGGGCGAAGAGGGTGTCGTCTTTCCCTTTGGCCACGTTAAGCCCAGGATGAATCTTGGTTCCTCTCTGCCGCACCAGAATGGTGCCGGCCAAAACCGCCTCTCCGGAAAACCTCTTGACACCGAGCCTCTGCCCGTGTGAGTCTCTTCCATTGCGTGAACTTCCTACTCCCTTTTTGTGCGCCATAACAATCTACCTTCCTTACTATTCTTTCCAGATGTCTTTGCTCTGGATGTCTAAATCAAACCCAGAAAATGCATCTTAGGGATTTCTCCAATTCTGGGTTGTTTAAGATAATGATTTTTTCCGCTCTGGCAAGTGAAATTTTTCTCTAAGATAAAGATTTCTCCGGTGCGGTTTTCGGTTTTCCCTTAGCTCTTATATCGAACGAGAGCTTCTTCTTTTCTTCCTTTCTGTCCACGGTCACCTCACATCCGCCTGAGAACTGCCCTTTGAGTATCTCCTCAGCTAAAGGATCCTCAACCTGCTTCTGAATGGTTCTTCTCAAAGGTCGGGCTCCGAAAGCTGGGCTGTATCCCTTTTCTGCCAGAAACTCTTTTGCCCGGGGGGTTAGTTCAAAAGTGACTCCTTTTTCTTCTAATCTCTTGGATACGTCCGAGAGAAGTATGTCGATGATCTGCAGAACCTCCTTCATGCCCAGGGGGTGGAACACTACGGTTTCGTCGATACGATTCAGAAACTCCGGGTTGAAAGTTTTTCTGGTCTCCTCCAGAAGCTTTTGTTTCATCTGCTCGTAGGAAGAGCTTGAATCCTCTTTCTGAAAACCCAGGGTCTTTCCTCCTTTGATCTGTCTTGCTCCCAAATTCGAGGTCATAATCACCACGGTATTTTTAAAATCGACCCTTCTGCCAAAACTATCCGTTAGGGCGCCATCATCGAACATCTGAAGAAGTATGTTGAAAACGTCTGGGTGAGCCTTCTCTATCTCGTCTAAAAGGACCACCGAATAAGGTTTTCGCCTCACCTTCTCAGTAAGCTGTCCTCCCTCCTCATAACCCACGTATCCGGGGGGAGCGCCAATCAGACGAGAGACGGAGAACTTCTCCATATATTCGGACATATCGATTCTCACCAGAGAGTTTTCATCTTCGAACAGCGATGCGGCCAGGACCCGGGCTAGCTCGGTTTTGCCCACCCCGGTTGGTCCTAAGAAGATGAAAGATCCAATGGGCCTTCGTGGATCTCCCAAACCTGCTCGATTTCGCCGGATGGCTTTGGCGATGACTGATATGCCTTCCTCCTGACCCACAATCCTTTTTTTCAGCTCCTCCTCCATTCGCAGAAGCTTTTTGGATTCCTTCTCCTCTAATTTAAACAGAGGGATTCCAGTCATCTTGGAGACCACGCAAGCCACATCCTCAGCGGTTAGGGCGACCCGCTCCCTTCCCTTCCCCTCCTCCCAATCTGTCTTCATCTGCTCCAATTTTTCTTTTTTGATCTTCAACTCATCTCGCATTTGAGCCGCCCTCTCGAACTCCTGATTTTTCACCGCCTTCTCTTTTTCCCGCTGGACTCCAACTACCTCCTGCTCCATCTTTTCAAATATCTCCGGGCGAGTACAGGTGGCCAGGTGGATACGCGAACCGGCTTCATCAATCACATCGATAGCCTTATCCGGCTGAAACTTACCCGTGATATATCTGTCCGACAATTTCACTGCCGCCTCAATAGCCTCATCCGATATCTTTATCTTATGATGTTCTTCATACCTGCATCTCAACCCTTTTAGGATTTTTGTGGTATCTTCGGTGGAGGGGGGATCCACCATGATGGTCTGGAAGCGTCGTTCTAAAGCCCCATCCTTTTCGATATATTTTCGGTATTCATTCAAGGTGGTGGCGCCAATACACTGAATCTCACCCCGGGAAAGGGAGGGTTTAAATATGTTGGAGGCATCCAGAGAGCCCTCTGCTCCTCCCGCTCCCACTATGGTGTGCAATTCGTCTAAAAAGAGGATCGTATCCTTGGAGTTTGTGATCTCGTTCATTACCGCCTTCATCCTTTCCTCGAACTGTCCCCGGTATTTGGTTCCTGCCACTAAGGCGGCCATATCCAAACAGACGAGCCTTTTGTTCTCCAGAGTCTGGGGGACCTTTCCGGCTACTATCCTCTGCGCTAAACCCTCAGCTATGGCGGTCTTACCCACTCCCGGTTCGCCGATTAAGACCGGATTATTTTTCTTTCTCCGGGAAAGTATCTGAGAGACTCTTTCAATTTCGTTGTCCCGACCGATGATGGGATCCAGTTTTCCCCGGCGAGCCAGCTCAGTTAGGTCCCTGCCAAAATGGTCTAAGGCGGGTGTTTTGCTTTTCTTTCTTTTTCTGGCATAAGCGGAAGGTTTTCCACTCTGTATGTTCTTCAACTCCTCATACACTTCCTTGTAATCCACATCATACATGGAAAGAACCTGTGCCGCTACCCCCTCCTCATCCCTCAGCATGGCTAAAAGAAGATGCTCGGTATCGACATCTTTTGATCTTATTGCACGTGCCTCCTGCGCGGAGACCTCCAGAAGCTTCTTTGCTCTGGCGGTTAAGGGAAGCTGACCAATGGCTAAGGTCCCACCGGAGGGCTGAACCACATCCTCCACCGACTGCCGAAGCTCGTTTAAATCTATCCCTATGTTGACTAAAATCTCAACTGCCTTCCCTTCTCCCAAGCGCAGAATCCCTAAAAGTAGGTGCTCTGTTCCGATATAATCATGCTTCAGCCGGGCCGCTTCATCCCGGGCATATTCTATCGCTTTCCGTGCCCTCTCTGTAAACATCTCATTCATGAAAAACCTCCGCACCGATTTCTACATTGATCTGCTTTGCCAAAGGGATCCTCCGGGCTTTTCTGATCCCACCCTTTCCCTTCAACCTCCATTTATACATTACGCAAAAAGATTCAAAATGTCAACTCATTTAGGAAAAGCAACTACAAACTCTTTTGTCAATTCAACCAATTATTTCACTCCAAGCTCACTTGCATCTTACATGAGTGAATATTCAAAGAATTCATTCCTCCAGTTTTGATCTGACCAACTCTGCTCTCACCCGATCCCTTTCGTTTGGCTCCATCCTCTTTTTAAAATATTTCTGCAGATGAGCAGGTTGGGTCAAAGCTAAAATCTCATTTACACCGGAGAGGCTCATCCTATCCAGAACCCCCATCCCGATTCCCAGCCTGATGGCGGAGAGCATATTCAAAACCTCCTCAGAAGTTAATGCCCGGGCGTATTTTAAAATCCCATAAGCTCGCCAGATTTTGTCCTCTATCTGATCCTCTGCCTCGCTGAACAGCCGCTTTCGGGCATTCTCCTCATATTCTATTATCTGTCGGGTAACCCTCTCTAAGCTCTCAGCGATGTCCTCCTCCGACCTTCCCAGGGTGGTCTGATTGGAGACCTGAAACAGATTTCCCCACACATCTGAACCCTCTCCGTAAAAGCCTCTAACTACCAATCCCAGTTTGCTTATCTGGGAGATCACCTTCTCTATCTCCCCGGTCAATGCCAGTCCGGGCAGATGAATTAAGACCGACGCCCTCATTCCGGTTCCGGTATTGGTGGGGCAAGAGGTGAGGTAGCCAAAGGTGGGATCGAAGGCAAACTCCAGAGACTTAGACAACTCCTCGTCTATATGATTCGCCATCTGAGATGCCTCTTTTATCTCCAGCCCCGAAGCCAGAGCCTGAATCCGTAAGTGATCCTCCTCATTGATCATCACACTCACCTTCTCATCTTCTCCGATCAGAAGTGCGGATGAGTCTCTTAATTGGGTGAACTCCAGGCTGACTAAGTGTCTCTCCACCAGAAAGGATCTATCCAGATCATCCAGCTGGCTGCAGTTCACCAATGTCCCTCGACTTAAATCTGTGCTTTTTTTCACCGCGTTTTTGACAAAAGAGAGGATACTTTCCCGCTTATCCGCATCGGCTCTGGAGGGAAAAGGGGAGTTGGCAATGTTACGCGCCAGCCTCACCCTGGAGGATAGAACCACCTGTGAGTCGGAACCATCCCCGGAAAGCCACACCGCTGGTTTTTTCGCCATCTGTTCAAACATATTCGCCTGCCTTTTTGAACCAACCTCACTTCTTGCTGGCCAGAACTTTTATCTGATCTCTGATCTGGGCAGCTCTTTCGAAATCCTCGTCTTGGATAGCTTTCCTCAATTCCTCCTGAAGCTTCGATTGCTCCCACAAAGGTTTCATCACATCCCGGGTGGTGTGAGGGAATTTCCCCCGGTGCTGGGTGGAACCGTGAACTTTTCTCAAAAGATCGTTAAGCTGGTTTTTGAAGGTAAGGTAACAGTTTCCACATCCCAGCCGCCCCGTCTTGGTGAAATCGGAGAAGCTCATTCCGCAGGCAGAACAGGCAACTTCGGATTCTCTGCCGGGCTTTTTCACCTGAGCTTGGCTGAGCATGCTGGCTAAAAACTCAGCTAAGGGGAAGGGCACTCCTTCTATAGGATTACGAAATCCCCTTTTTTCTGCACATTCCTTGCATAGATTTAGCACCACTTTCTGGTTGTTGATCTCCTGGGTCAGATGAACGGTAGCCTCTCTTTTTCTACAATCCTGACACAGCATCTTTTTGCCTTTCACCTCGTTTTTTATTTCTTCTGAACTTTTACTCCTCTTTTGAACCCGGCACCGCCTTACCCTCAACCAAGGTGATTATCCGATGAGCTCTCCGGGCCAGAAGATGATTGTGGGTGGCGATGATAAAGGTCTGTCCCTTTTTTCGATTCAGCTCGGTGATCAAATTATGTAACTCCTCTCCGGTAGCCCGGTCCAGGTTTCCTGAGGGCTCATCCGCAATCACTAGCTGGGGCTCGTTGATCAATGCCCGTGCCACCGCCACCCTTTGCTGTTCCCCTCCGGATAACTCTCCCGGCTTGTGATGGGCTCGGTCGGCAAGTCCCACCTCAAAAAGCAGTTGTTCTGTCTTCTTTCTGATTGAAACCATCTCCTCTCCTGCGATAAGTCGGGGCATCATTATGTTCTCCATAGCGGAAAACTCAGGCAGAAGATGATGAAACTGAAACACAAATCCTATGGTCCTGTTTCTGAAATGCGCCAGTCTCTTATCGCTTAAGGCAAAGACGTCAGTGGAATCCAATCTCACCTTTCCTTTCGTGGGACGGTCCAATGCTCCCAAGATGTGAAGGAGTGTGCTTTTTCCCACCCCCGATGCGCCCACCACGGATACGATTTCGCCTCGCCTTATCCCGATGTCCACTCCTTTTAATACGTGAAGCGTTTCAGCGCCCGTTTGAAAGCTCTTGTGAAGGTCTATCCCTTCTAACACAATATCGTCGTCTCTTTTCTGTTCCACAACTTTACTATATTTTTATTTTCGCCATTTTTTTGGCTTTATTTACCAACAGCGCTAAACTTTGAGCATCCAATAGCATTTTAGCTTCAAAAACGGATTTGTCAATAGAAAAAGTCAACTGAAAAGTCGCTATTATTTCCATTCCGCCCCGCAAACTGAAGCCTGCGGCTGCCAATCCTTTATTCCTTGTGTCCGATTTTATTTAGCGATGTTGGAACATTATCTCTGCCGAACAATTCTAATGAGCCACGCTTGCGCCCCCTGCCGCATCATCAAGAGCATGAAAAATTGTTGATTTTGACTAAGAAAATGGTTAAGTTAACGGTAATTCGTGGGCAACTACGGCTCAAAGCACACGCAGACTTTTGGCCCTCTTGTCAAGAATTCCGAACCCCGCTGGTGAAGCGGGATTGAATATATCCTAAAAATGGGTTTTGGAAGCTGGGTTAACGTTGGCGAAGCTGGTATCGATGCTGCAGGCTGGAACTTGGAAGCTGGAACACCTAATTGGTCGAAGAAATCTTCGAGTGTCGAGCTTCGCTAAAAAAGCTTCCCTTCGAGTTCCTCAGGACAAGCGTTACCAGCCTCGACAACTCTGTCCGAGCATCGAGCCTTATTAAAGGAGGTGATAAGAATATGCCAACCATAGTTCATTTTGAAATTCCGGCAGACGACACAGAAAGGGCAAAGAAATTCTACACTGATCTTTTTGGCTGGGAAATTAAAAAAGTACCGGAAATGGATTACTGGATGATTACTACCAGCGGTGAAAAGCAAGTTGATGGCGGCATGATGAAGAGACAAGAACCACATCAACCAATTACCAACTACATCGATGTCCCTTCGATAGATGAATATGCCGCCAAAGTCGGGCAGCTCGGCGGAAAGGTGGTAGTTCCCAAGGCGGCGGTGCCAACTTACGGATGGTTTGCAGTGTGTCTTGATACCGAGAACAACGCTTTTGCCCTCTGGCAATCGGACAAAAACGCAAAGTAAGACCCGGCGGGTTTCGGAAACACCATCATCTTCAAACTCGCTTGCGAGTTTGGATAACTCATCGAGAGCTAATACTAATTGCGTCGGGAAATTGTTTACACGGCGAAATTCCCGATTGGCGGCAGTTGCATAGGGATTACAAAATCCCGATGCAACAAAAGACAGGGGGGCGAGGGTAAACTTGTCCGGGCAATTCATGAATTGCCCCTACAACCCCATGCATTCAGCAAGAACCGCCCAATGAATTGGGCAACTATCTCTGACAGGGATGTCTTCTTCGCCCATTGCTTATCAAATCGCCAACCAAAACTTGACTTTTTCACTCGAACACCTTATCCTTAACTGAAGGCAAGAAGCATAGGATGCAATCATGCACATGTACGAGATAATCAGCAAGAAACGAGACAAGAAGAAAATCACCCAGGAGGAGATAAAGTATTTCGTCACGGGTTATGCTGAAGGTCAAATCCCGGACTATCAGGCATCCGCTCTTCTG
>Ga0209635_10003215_pt1 | contig 12701 bp, 15 predicted proteins | sample DeeMarSWOR230_32_FD_187463 | JGI IMG/M metagenome (GOLD analysis project Ga0209635, IMG submission 187463) | Marine sediment microbial communities from White Oak River estuary, North Carolina - WOR-2-30_32 (SPAdes) (version 2) | ecosystem: Environmental > Aquatic > Marine > Intertidal zone >...
CCTACTAGCGCAAAGTCTCTCAGGACAGTGACCTTCGAAAACGGCTTTCACTTCTACACAGCCATTGGGAACTATACAGGAATAACCGCAACCAATCTCAGCGAGTTCGCCGCGAAGCTACAAATCATTCCAATAGAGTCGATCAAATTCCATCTTCAACGCAGAGATTTCCAAAATTGGATAAAATACACAATTAAAGACGCTGAACTAGCCGAAAGTATAAGCAGGGCAAAAGGAGACGAATCCACGGAAGACTTGAGAAAAGACGTTCTCAGGATCGTAGAATTACACACAGCTTAACTAGAAAGACTCAATCCGAGCTAACGGGTAGTAGCGACGTTATTATCGTTTTGGTGTTATTTGAATGCCAATCGCTTTTGTCTGCATAAACACTGAACCTGCTTCTATAGTGGAAGTGCTGAAGGAAGTTAGGGCAGTTGATGGAGTGGAAGAAGCCCAGATGGTGTATGGCATCTATGATGTTGTTGCAAAGGTGAAGGGAAACACTCTTGACATCCTTAAGGAAATCATAACTAAGCGTATAAGGAAAATCAACAAAGTGAGAACAACACTAACCATGACAGTCGTCGAGACAACATAGCTAAACCAAATCTAAATTTGATCTCAGCGCTAGCTCTACTGATAAATATCATAGTTGCCAAGACATACCCACTGTTCAATTTTGCAATCCTCAGCTTTTAGCCTTCGAAAATGCACAAATATTTCAGCTTGATTAAGCCGTGAATTATTAGCAAGGAGTTCACGGTCACAGTATCGAATTGCTTCCAGAACAAGCGGCATTTCACGACGAAAGATCCAATCACGAAAAGAAGCGCTTCCAAAGACAAAACCGCCACAAACATGACAATAAACATGCGGATAAAAACGCTCTTGTTCTATTTTCCATTCAGCTAAAACTTCGTCTCGCATGAGCCGAGTATACCATCCTGAAATTTGTTCACGATCAAAATTTGAGCCAATTGTCAGATACAAGTCTCCTGTTTTATCCGAATGTGTAAGTGTGTAACGCCTAGGTAAATCAAGAACATTAGGCATAACGCCGTCAACACGAACGTGGAGTTTCTTGGGATTCAGACGACTCAACCGAATAAACCCTCTAAGATTCTAATGAGAACAAAACAAAATAAATCTCACGCGAGCTTTTGAGCAAGAAAACAAGCGATTGGCGCGTGCGCTGCTGGGAAGCGAGTTTAGTTTTAGTTTGTAAGAAACTTTCGGATTCTTCTTGGATTGAACACGACGAATTTCGCGTTTTTTAGGTTCCTGCCGATTTTCGGTATCAATCCTGCCGCATCCGTTCCGAGTTTGCATGTCAACGCGTGTTCAAGCAAGCCTAAAGGTTCTACGCCAATGGCATCTCTATCTAACTTTGCATGTTTTAATGTCATCCTTATCTCGTGAAGAGACGCCCCCAAAATCACTAGCCTGTCCAGTAGGGATTCTCGCCAAATCGTGTATTTTCTAATCTGCCTACTTGATAACTCGGCTTCTATTCGGCTTTCCTTTTCGTTCAGACTGATAATCTTGACGCTTACAGGCAAATCTTCACAGAGTCCAAAGAGTTCACCTATTTTTCTCAGATCAAAGTTTCTTCCATCCACAAGCTGAGCCTGCAAATGACGTAAAGGTATGGTTGCGTGGGTGATTTTCGGCTGGAAAACTCCTACATCTATCGACAGTTCTTCTCCATTTTTCTCAATTTTTGAGATGTAGCCCTTTAACGGTGAAAATTTTTTAACGTTCTCGAAATTGCTTGGGCATAGTCCTATTTCCTTAATCACGTAGTTTGATGCAATTTTTTCATCTTCCCCTGCGAGGGATATTTGAACCCATCTGTCAGAGACGGTGCCCAGAATTTTCGTGTCTATTTCCAGCCCTTCGAACGCAAGCTTTAAGGCTTTTTCGATTTGTTTCAATTGGCTATCAGTATTAGTTTTTGTCAGTAATGTCAACATAGTCATGGGTCATCGCCGATAAGATTTGTTATTTCATCATAAAGTTTTCGAACTCTTCCAGCCGCTTCGTATTTCACCTCTTTAGAAAGTTTCTCAATGGTTATTTCTATTGGAGCTCGCTTGGAGTTCTCAATCAGCTTGTCAGCGTATGAAACTATCTTTTCTTCAAGGGTAATTGGCACGTAAACATCTTCAGGCCAACCTAGTTTTTTCGCTTCGCTGGCTGTTATTCCGCCTCCGACGTGCTTTTTTATTATTGAAATCACGGAATCAGGCAAACCTGCGGACTCTGCGATTTTGGCTCCAACAACTGCGTGATGAACTGTATGAGTTTTTGAGCGGCCAATATCGTGGAGAAGGGCGCCTACTTCCACAAGCTCAGAATCAATTTTCAATCCTCTTTCTTTAAGAGCGATTGCTATCTCTAATGCAAGCTTTGTAACTGCTTTGCAGTGGCTTATAACTTCTGCGGAGCATTGGTGTTCTCGGAGAAGTTGTAATGCATGCTCCCTGGATGGAAGCTTTTCACTCACCCAGTTCCTTCCTTAACTGTTCAACTTTTCTCGATAATCTTTGAACAAGTTTTTCATTTCCATAATGCGACAAAGGTTTGCCGCAGGTGGAACAGTGAAAAACCAGTTCTACTGCTTCTTCAAACGGGATTCGCTTGCATCCTGGAGTATTACAATAATAAAAATCATGGTTCTTTTCATATTCTAGTCGAACATTCAATTTCTCAAGAACTCTGCGTTTTTGGCTTAAAATAAAGCCTTCAAGTTGATCTGGTTGGAGTTTCCAGTGGAATATGAACCATCCTGTTTTGGGGTCACGAGTTCTTCTCAAGCCTACGAGAGAATGGTCGTAAAGCTTGTAGAGGATCTTGCGGACTATATTTAATCGAATGCCTGTTTTGTTAGCGATTTCATCGTCCGTTATTTCACCTACATTTTTTAGATGTTCAATCAGTTTTACTGCTTCTTCCTCGCCCATTGCCGTTGCAACTTTCATCAATGTTGCGTCATCAATAGTTGATAACATGCTCTGCTTTCCTTTCAACCATTATTAATGGTAATGCTGCCATAAAACTCTTATTCACATTTTAGACAAAATCAACGTTCAACGATTGTTTTTTTCCCTCTTTCTTGAGGTACTACCTTTATTTTCGCCGTTTTAAACTCTTTAACTAGTTCTTTTCCTTCAAAGAATCGGTCCAAGAAGACAGCAAGAGCTGCACATTCCGAGTGCGGTTGACTTCCGATGGACACGTTGAAGTCAGAAACATCTTTAGAGAAGAATTTTTTAGGAACCTTCTGGCTTCCGACTATCACCAGAACGTCTTTCCTCAAGTTTTTAATTCTGTCAAGAACGTTGCTTGTTTGTATGTTTTCTCCATATACTGTTAAATGGACAACGATGCCTTCCTTGGCTTTCCAGTCTCTCACAATGCTCTTCCACGCTGATCCCATTTCAAAAAAGAATTTGCCTCCCCAATTTCTCGTAACCTTCTCTACGGTTTCTCTGATTCTCTCGTCTACGATATCCGAAAGCAGGAACCCCGAAGCGCCTAAAGCTCGCGCTACGAGTGCAACATGGGTTGTGAGTCTTGCGTCTCGTTGTGATCTATGACCCCATCTCAACACAACAATTTCCTGCGTGTGCTTTTTCTCTTTATTGGATCTTGTGGACTGTTTCAAATTTTCCATTAAGTCCTTCCACTCGTTTTCTTACTTTTTCAGCGAACAAAGGCTTTGCTTCAAAAACGACTTGCGCAGAGTTACTCATGAACCTTGCCTTCTGTACATCCGCCTTTTCATGAACCCAAGATATTAACGGCATGGTTTGGGTAGTAAATGGAACAGAGAACGAAGCTTGAACATAACTATCCAGTTTTTTCAGTATTTCCTGTTTCAGCAGTTCAAGGTTTGTTTGGTGCAGTGCCGATATAAGAATGGGATTCTTTGTTTGCGCTTTTAGTGATTCAAACTTTTGTTTCGCTTCTGTCTTGTGTAGCAGGTCAATTTTGTTAAGCACTGTTATAATGGGTATGCCAATTGCTCCTATGTGATCTATTGTTTCTAGGCAGATGCTGTTTTTCTTTTCAATCGTTTCTATGGGTTCGCTTACATCTAATGCTAATATTATGAGGTCTGAGTAGATGGTTTCTTCAAGGGTAGAGTGGAAAGCTTCTATTAATGTTAAGGGCAATCGGTCTATGAAGCCAACGGTGTCTGTTAACAGGAACTTCCTTTTTGAGACTGCTACAAGCCGCGTTGTGGTTGAAAGCGTCGTGAACAGCGCTCTGTCCACTAGTGCTGTTTCTTCCGTTAAAGCATTAAACAATGAGCTTTTTCCAGCGTTTGTGTACCCTGCTAAGGAAATAGTTGAAAACCCTAATTCGACTCTTCTTTCACGATGCAAAAGCCGTTTCTCTCGGATTTTTTTAAGTTTGCGTTGGATAGTGTGGACTTGCCTCTTCACTGCGTTATGGTAAACGTCCGCTTCATAGGCTCCAAGCCCCATGAATCCAGGCTGCTCTTTCATCTTGGCTAATCTTACCCTTTCTTTGGCGTGTGCAAGTTCATATCTCAGGGTCGCCAGCTGAATCTGCAGTTTAGCTTCCGTCGTTGTAGCTCTTTTCGTGAAAATTTCAAGTATTAGCTTGAATCGGTCAATGGCTTCGATGCCCGTGGCTTTTGCTAGGTTGTAGGATTGAACTGCCTTTAACGAATTGTCAAAAAGTATTTTTTCGGCAGCCGTTTCCTTGACGAGAGTGGCAAGTTCTTCCACTTTTCCAGAGCCTATCTGATAACGAGCATCAGCTTCTCTGATTTGCTCTACTGTTGCAACAACGGTGTATCCAGCGGCTTCTGCAAGATTTTTGAGTTCTTCTAAACTTGATGTTTCATGGTTCAGTCGTCGTTGCACTATGATTGCTTTCGTTCTGTGGGTTCCTCCCCGTCTTTCTTGTTTACCTGTATAAGGTCTCCTAATGTTGTTTCACGACCCGCGAACTTGGGCATCTCGTGTAAGAGTTTTTCTTCTTTTATTGGAACGAGCAGCTTAATTCCCAAAGCATGCTCAAGCTTCGTGACGAGCACGTTGTTAGGAGTCATTTTTCCAGTCTCAAGTTTGCTTATAACAGATGCTTTCTCGTTTATTTTTTTGCCAAGTTCTTCTTGGGAAAGCCCCCGTTTTTCTCGTGCCTGTCTTATCTTGACGTGGTAGCTTTCCACTACTTCTTGAGTAATTTCCACTTTGGCTCCCGCGATTTTCGTTCTTTGCATTTTCGCAGAAAAAGGCAAAGTCGTCTTTTTTGGAACCTTGCGCCCGAGTTCTTCCCTGATTATTTTTCCATGTTTCGAACATTCAACGCACACTGTAAGGTTGGCGCCCGCGATTACGGCTCTGATAGCTGTGCCGTGAATCTTGCGCCCGCAAACTTCGCATCGCAATGATTCTTCACCTAGATTGTCTTTATTATGTAGTGGTGTTTATAGTTGTCGAAACAGAAATACAAAGCAACGGTGAGTACTTGTGGCAAGCGCTCTGCGTAGGATCAGAAGCATTGCTGATTACCAATTTGGAAAAGGCGTAGGCGTTAGGCTGTTTTCTGAAAACGTTGACATCGTGTACTCCAAAGCGACTGGCAGAATACGTTACGTGAGTTTAAATGGCAAAAGGCTTGCAACTCTACGCCCCACTGATGGCTTGCTGTCCTTAAGCATCAGCGCTGCTACATCTATCGTTAAAAATGCGGGTTTTGCCAGATGTTTTGTTACGGTGCGAAAAGACGTTTCAGAGTTTGTTGCTGACGGAGGCGACGTGTTTGCGGCGCACGTTGTCAAGGCTGATGAGGCGATTCGTGCCAAAGACGAAGTCATTGTTGTCGATGAGGATAATCGTGTTTTGGCGGTTGGACGCGCCTTATTGTCGAGCTCGGAGATGAAGGCTTTTATGACCGGCGTCGCTGTCAAAGTTAGGCATGGATGCGCAAAGGAAAGTTAAGTATATGAGGCTCTACTGCAGAATACTTGGTGGAAGCGATTCATTATGCATAGACGCATGAATCCCCGAGAAACAAGACGCATGATGCAGCGCATGGGCATGAACATGGACGCTGTCCCAGACGTTGAAGAAGTCATCATAAAAACCAGCCGTAAGAGAATAACAATAGAACAACCTGAAGTGGCGATTCTCGAAATGCAAGGGCAAAAAATCTTTCAGGTTATCGGCGGGAAAATCGCTGAGAAAGCTCCTGAACATGCCGCTCCCACCGCTTCTAAATTTGGCGCATCTGAGGAAGACGTGAAACTTGTGGCTGACCAAACAGGCAAAAGCGTAGAAGAAGCAAGAAAAGCATTGGAAGAATGTGATGGTGATTTAGCGAAGGCTATATTACTGCTTCAGTCATGACCGGGCCAATGGTTATTTCTATATATCAGTTGTTCTATTACGTGTTTACAAGGGGCTAGGATGGCGGTTCAAAATTTTGACGTTGCAGTGGTCGGTCATTTCGCTATAGATACTATTTGCCTGCCAAGCCGTTCTGCTCCTTTCGTCGTTTTAGGCGGTTCCGTAACTTATGTTTCTTTTGTTACAAAACGTTTGGATGCAACTGTTTCTATAATATCCAAGGTTGGCGGAGATTTCCCAGAGGCTTACATGTGGTGGCTCGGGGAAGAAGGTATTAACCTCTCAGGTGTTCGTAAGCTTGTGAACGAGCAGACCACACGTTTTGATCTTGAATACAGCAAAGACTTGTCAAACAGAACTTTGAGACTGAAAAGCAAAGCCTCTTCCATAAAAGTGCGTGATGTGCCGCGTTCTCTACGCGCCAGTGCTGTTCACGTCGCGCCTATTGCTGGCGAAATTTCTTACAAAGTGGTTGAGCGTTTAAAGCATCGCGCTGAGGTTTTATCACTTGACCCTCAAGGTCTATTGCGCCGCTTTGATAAGACAGGAAATGTATTGTCACGAGCTCAAGTTGACAAGCGCCTGTTCAGCCTCATCAATATTTACAAATCTTCACTGGACGAAATTAGTACATTGACAGGTCATTCCGACCTAAAATCGGCGATAAAGGCGGTTCATGACTTTGGAGTTGAAACAGTCATCGTCACTTTGGGCTCTAAAGGCGCTGTGCTCTCTGTGCTCGGAACGCTTTACAACATTCCAGCCTGCAGCTCCAGCGTATTTGTTGATCCCACCGGCGCAGGGGACGCTTTCATAGGCGGCTTCTTAACCGAGTATATCCGCCAAAAAGACTCTTTATGGTGCGCTTGCGTGGGCTCCGCTGCTGCCTCGCTGGTTGTCGAGGGCATCGGACCGACATTTTTCGGAAAAAAAGAAGAGATTTATCAAAGAGCCCGCTATGTCTATGAAAAAGAAATTAAGCAATAACGCGTAATGTACTGCGTAAAAACTGTGTGAGGGCAAGAATTATTGGGACGCATAGACAAAGGAATCAAATGCAGCGTGTCCGGTTGTAGCAGGGAGGCAAACCGTTCAATTTCAACTCAAAAAGCCAAGTCTGCTGGGTTAAACGTTGGCAGTAAAGAAAAACGTGTTTACCTTTGCAGAGAACACTACAAAGAATTTAAGAAGAAGACTAAAAAGGACAAAACCATTGATAAGTGGCGCTACAGCGCCTAAAAAGTGAGCACCATGCGAATACTGCAACTGCATTCCAACTTTATCGTTTTCAAGCCTGTTGAGAAAGAAATAGCTATGGCTGAAGAAGCGAAGAAGGAAGAAAATCGCGTTGAAGACGTCGTTGTTCTCTTTACTGCCATCGAGAAAGGCGACGACCGAGCTTTAGCCCAAAAAGCCGTTGACGACGTTTATGCTTTTTCAGAAAAGCTAAAGGTTAATCGAATCTTGATTTACCCCTTTGCTCACTTGAGCAGCGATTTGGCAAAACCTGCTGAAGCCTTGAAACTGATAAAAGCCATGGAAGCCTATGCAAAACAAAAGAATATCGAGACGTATCGTGCTCCTTTCGGCTGGAACAAGCAGTTCACAATTTCCATTAAGGGGCACCCGTTGGCAGAGCAATCCAGATTCTACGCGCCTGCCGAGGCAGAGGCTAAGGAAGAAACGGTTTCCGAGGCTGTAAAAGCTGAGGAGAAACTGAAATCTTGCTGGTACATTCTCCAGCCCGACGGGAAACTGGAGTCAATTGAAGGCTTTGACTTTAAAGGGCGTGGAAACCTTGAGAAATTCGTTAAATATGAGATTGCGAAGGTGCGGGCAAGTAAACAAATGCCGCCTCACGTGCCTTTGATGAAGCGGCTGGAGATAGCTGATTACGAACAGGGAAGCGACCCCGGCAACATCCGTTGGTACCCTAAGGGTCGCCTGATCAAGTCCCTAATTGAACAGTTCGTCAATGCTAAGATGACAGCTTACGGCGCCATGGAAGTTGAAACTCCAGTTATGTACGATTTTAACCATCCAAGCTTGGCGGACTACTTGAACCGTTTTCCCGCTCGCCAGTACGTGTTGAAAACGGAAGACAAAGAACTTTTCCTTCGATTTGCTGCGTGTTTCGGTCAGTTCTTGATGGTTCATGATACACAGTTCTCTTACAGGCAGATGCCGCTTAAAGTTTACGAGTTAACACGCTACAGTTTCAGGCGCGAAAAAAGCGGCGAAGTTGTGGGTTTAAGACGTCTGCGCGCGTTTACAATGCCTGACTGCCATGCTTTCTGCACCGATCTGGAACAAGCAAAACAAGAATTCAAAACGCGATTCAACCTGTCTATTGGCGTCTTAAATGGCATAGGCTTGTCAAAGGACGATTACGAGGTGGCGGTAAGATTCACGGAAGACTTCTACGAAGAAAACAAGGGCTTCATTGCAGACTTGGCCAAAATATTTGGCAAGCCAATCTTGGCTGAAGTGTGGGCAGAACGTTTCTTCTATTTCACGCTGAAATGGGACGCCAACTTCGTAGACAATCAGGATAAAGCGGCGGCGCTTTCAACAGACCAGATAGATGTTGAAAACGGAAAAAGGTATGAAATAACCTTCGTTGATGAGAAAGGCGAAAAACAGTATCCTCTGATTTTGCACTGTTCTCCAAGTGGGGCTATTGAGAGATGCGTGTATGCTTTGTTGGAAAAAGCTTATAAAGAGCAGCAAAACGGCAAATTACCCATGCTCCCACTTTGGCTGTCATCCACACAAGTAAGGTTAATCCCAATATCTGACAAGTTCACAGAAAAAGTCGAAGAAATCGCCAAGGAAATAGCAACGCACTGCATACGCGTAGATATTGATGACCGCGCGTCCACTTTGCAGAAGAAAATAAGAATGGCAGAGACGGAGTGGGTTCCTTACGTGATTGTTGTGGGGCAGCGAGAAATCGAATCTGGTGCTCTTTCAGTCCGAGACAGAGAGGCTCACGGTAAGGTGCAAAAAATGACACTTGATGAATTGATAACGAAGATTACATTTAAACTCGAAGGCAAGCCTTTCAAACCTCTTCCTCTGCCGCTAAACCTTTCCAAACGACCACAATTCTACGGCTAAACAAATAAGAAACCTTATTTATCGTCTGTACGATTGTTTTTGGTTCTGGACCTTTTCAAGCCCCGAAAACTCCATGCAACTTTCAAAGGTCAAATTCCAGAATCTGATAAATGAATCATGCGAATCATTAACAAAAAATATATGAACGCTCAGCCTAATAAAAAGCGTCAACCTTGGAGGTTAACTCTGTGGAAAAAGAGTTGCAGGTCTACATAGATGGAACGTACTATCCGAAATCACAAGCTAAAGTCTCTGTATACGATCACGGTCTCCTGTACGGCGACGGGGTTTTCGAAGGAATCCGCGCCTACAACGGCGTCGTCTTCAAACTCAAAGAACACATCAACAGGCTCTATCGTTCAGCACACGCACTAATATTGCAAATACCACTAACCAAAGAAAAGATGACGCAAACAGTGCTTGAAACCCTGCGAAAAAATAACCTGCGAGACGCCTATATTCGCTTGGTAGTGACAAGAGGCGTGGGCGACCTTGGGCTGGACCCGCGAAAATGTCCCAATCCTTCAATAATTGTCATAACCGACGCTATTTCGATAATGTCGATTGAAGCCAAGGAGAAAGGTATTGCTACTATGATTTCTTGGGTTAAAAGAAACTCAGTGGACGCAACGACACACGAGATAAAGTCACTCAACTACCTTAACAGCGTGCTAGCCAAAATGGAAGCTACCGCGAACGGCGTTGATGAAGCTATTTGCTTGGATAAAAACGGTTTCGTATCCGAGGGAGTGGGCGAGAACCTGTTCATAGTTAAGGATGACAAAATCTTTACTCCTCCAAGCAGCACTGGCGCGTTGGCCGGGATCACGGCTCAAGTTGCCACAAAACTTGCCGAAAACTTAGGATACAATGTAATTGAAACTAATTTAACGCCGTTCCAGTTGTTTACCGCCGATGAAGCGTTCTTTACTGGAACAGCCGCGGAAATCGTGCCTATCAGAGAAGTGAATAATAGACAAATAGGCAACGGAAGCCCAGGTCCTGTCACAAAGAAGTTAATGGCGGCTTTCCAAAAAGTAATCGCTGATCCCGCAGAAGGGGTACCCATCTACTCCTAAATGCGAAGCGGGCAATAAAAAAGCAGGATTTGCCCCTACTTCTTTTTCATGAACCGTTCTACTTCATTAAAAGCCTGTTTCAGGATTTCGATTGGAGGAAGGAACACTCCTCTGACATGCCCAGCGCCGTAAATCGGATCAAAACCTGAACCATGAACCAAAAGCACACCAGTTTCTTTTAGAAGTTCAATCGCAAATTCCATGTCCGTCTTCCATTTTGACCCCACAGCATGGATTTTTGGAAAAACATAGAACGCTCCTTCCGGTTTTGCACAGCTTATCCCTTCAATTTCGTTCAGCCTTTTCCATGCGTAGTCTCTTCTAAGTTTAAGCTTTTCAACCATGTCTTTAACGTGATCTTGCGGGCCTCTCAGAGCGGCTATTCCTGCCATCTGGACTGGCGTGTTGGCGCAGATTCTTATGCGCTGCTCTTTTTCGATGCTTTTCTTCAGCTCCTGTAATTCGTTGTTTTTTTCATAAAAGTATACGTAACCAAGTCTCCATCCAGTCATTAGGTACACTTTTGAGAATCCATTCAATCCTACTACGGGTAAGTCTTTGGCTAAATGAGCTGTGCTTACGTACTCTTCTGTGTATCTTATTTGGTCGTAAATTTCGTCCGATAAAACGAGGAGGTCTTGTTCTCCTGCTATATCCAGTATTTGTTTGACAACTTTTTTTCTGTACAGCGCGCCTGAGGGATTGTTTGGGTTAACTATTACTATGGCGCGTGTTTTTTCCGAGATTTTGTTTCGTAAGTCGTCAATATTTGGTTGCCAGTTTTCTTCTTCTATCGTTTCGTATGTAATTGGTGTTCCATAGTAAGCCTTCGAGTAGGAGATGTATGGCGGATAGGCAGGTCCGGGAACAAGAATTTCGTCTCCCTTTTCTATTAAGGAGGATATAATCATTCTTATCCCTTCGGAGACGCCGGAAGTGATTAAGACGTTTTCCGCTACGATGCTCACGCCGTTGACTCGCTTTTCTTTTTCAGCTACAGCTTGTCTTAGTTCTAAGACCCCTTCTGAAGGTGAATAGTAGTTTTCTCCTGATTGAACCGCCTCAATCACTGCTTGCTTGATGTGCGGGGGTGTCGGGAAGTCAAATGCTACGGGGTCTCCGATGTTTAGGTAAAAAATTTTTTTTCCCATTGTTGCGAGTAGCCCTGCGTTGACTACCACATCGCGTATGGCGTACTCGACAGCCTTTGCCCTCGCAGTCACCTTGATTTTTGCCACTTGTTAAGTTCCCTCTATAACTGCACAGTTGCGCTGTTCCAAAACATAAAGCTTCCGAAGGATTGGCGGGCTCGAACGAAAAACGACGGTTTTTTGTTCTGCGGATAATGGGAAGTCGTAATTGCGCGCGCGCTACCAGTGAAGGGCTCTAAACTTACTCAATAAAATACGATCTTATAGTGCAAAAGTATTACAAGAAGAGAGGATGGGACGAGAGAGGAATACCGAAGGAGATAACGCTGAATAAACACGGGTTATCTGATGTAGCTAAGCAATTCAACTAGTATGTTATGTTGTCCGAGCAGCATCGACTTTAGCTGTTTCTGGAAAAGGTAAAAACTTGCCTTCAAAAAAACGGGTTATCAAATAGCCGCTTCTAGTATGATCTGGCGAAGTACACCATTTCTACGGCTTTTTCTCCGCAGAAGACACAGTTAGCTATAGGTCTTTCTTTTTCGAAAGGTCTCAGCCTAAGTGTGGCGCCAGTTTCTTCCTTTATCTTTTCCTCACATCTTGAGCTACCACACCATGCTGCTTTGATGAATCCCCCTTTCTCTTTGAGCATTTTCTTGAATTCGTCACAGTTATGCACCGTCGTTGTTCTTTCTTCTAAAGCTGTTTTAGCCTTAGCATACAGGCTGCTTTGGATTTCTTCAAGAAGCTTTTCTGTAACTTGTACCGCCTCGTCCATTTTGGCAATGTTCTTTTGGTAGGTGTCTCGTCTTGCCATGGTTATCTGGTTCTGCTTGAGGTCTCGGGGACCTATTTCTATCCGGACGGGCACGCCTTTCAGTTCCCATTCGTTGAATTTCCATCCAGGCGTGTACTCTTCTCTATCGTCCAAGACGACGGCTATGCCTTTCTGCTTGAGTTTT
>Ga0209635_10003218_pt1 | contig 12693 bp, 13 predicted proteins | sample DeeMarSWOR230_32_FD_187463 | JGI IMG/M metagenome (GOLD analysis project Ga0209635, IMG submission 187463) | Marine sediment microbial communities from White Oak River estuary, North Carolina - WOR-2-30_32 (SPAdes) (version 2) | ecosystem: Environmental > Aquatic > Marine > Intertidal zone >...
GGTGACGAGCGTCGACATCGCGCCGTGCGAGCCGCACGCGACCAAGCTGAGGATCGCCTACCCGAACTGGACCTTCATCCAGGGGCACTCGCTGGAGGTCGATCTGCCGTCGTGCGACCTGCTCTTCATCGACGGCGAGCACACCTACGGGGCCGTTCGCGCTGAACTCATGAGGTTCGAGTTGACCGCGAAGCGGTGGATCGTCCTGCACGACACCGAGACGTTCCGGCACCAGGGGAAGGATGGATCGAAACCGGGCCTGGAGATGGCGATCCTGGACTTCGTGAACGACGACACTGACCGCTGGGGATACCTCCTCCAGCTCCCGCACAACAACGGCCTGACCATCCTGGATCGACGATGAAGATCACCGCGATCGTGCCGTTCACCGGCAGCCGGAAGCTCGTCGAGATGACGCGCCGCTGCGCGGTCGCGCTGGTTGAGAGCGGCGTCGACGAGGTCGTCACCGTGAACAACGCGGCTGACGAGCTCATCGCGCTCGACGACCCGAAGATCCGCGAGATCCTCATCCACGAGAACCTCGGCTTCGCCCGCGCGGTCAACACCGCGATCGCGTTCATGACGCGGAACGACGACGTCACGCCGACCCACTTCCTCGTCGCGAACAACGACCTGGAGTTCCCGGATCCCGACTGGTTCAGCCGGCTCAAGGCCGAGGCAGTCGTCGAGGAGGGGAGCTACGTCCTGTCGCCGACGACCGACATCACCGCGTGCCCGGAGTCCCGCGCCGACAAGGCGGTAGACGCGCTGCCAGTTTACGCGCCGCAGGTGAGCGCGTTCTGTTGGCTCGTGCCGATGAAGGTCATCGAACGGCTCCGGGCGCGCTACGGCTTCGAGCTCTTCGACGGCCGGTTCTTCGCCTACGGCGAGGACGACCTGACGAGCGCGTGCCTCCGGAAGCAGTTCGGCCCGAAACCGTTCAAGGTCGTCCGGCGGTCGTGGGTCAAGCACCTCAAGGGCAAGACCGCGGAGGAGGTCGGCGTGCGCCCCGGCGACCCGAAGAACCTCAAGCTCCTCGCCGAACGGAAGCGCGCGCTAGGGGTGCGATGAAGGGCCTGATCTACCGCGCCGTCGCCAATGGCTACGATCGGCTACGGGCCTACCCGGAGCAGGGCGACGACGTGGAGATCCAGAACCACGTCTACGAGCACGAGTCGAAGCATCGCGTGTCCATGTGGAACCGCGTGATGAAGATCAAGACCTTCGAGAACTCCGACCTCGCGAAGAAGGGCTTCGGCTGGACGCTCTACCTCGACGGGTCGCTGATCCCGAAGCAGGCGATGGGTCCGGTGGTCGAGGAGTGGCTCGCTGACGCTGACTTCGCGGTGTTCCGTCACCCGCACCGGAGCTGCCCGTTCGAGGAGCTCAAGGCGATCATCAAACGAAACAAGGCGACCAAGCAGCAGGTCCGCAACGCCGAAGCCTACCTCAAGTTCAAGGGCGCGACGCCGGGCATGGGGCTCTACGCGTGCGGTGTCATCGCGCGGCGCTACCCGCAGCCAACGTGGATGCGCTACCTACAGAAGGAGTGGCTCGACGGACTGGTTGCTACCGACCTCCCGCGGGACCAACCGTTCCTTCCGATGGCGATGGCGATTCACGCGAACATGGAACGCGTCCACGTGATCGACGCCGACATCTTCAACTCGCCGTGGCTCACCTTCCATCGGCACGGGACATGAGCAAGTATCAGAAGCTCGGGGCCTACCACTACCTCCACTACAAGACCAAGGGGTCCCCCTACCAGAAGCACGTCGACGACGTGGTCGCGCACGTGTGCTCCCTGGTGCCGAAGGGTTGTCAGGTCGCCGACCTGGGGTGCGGGGAGGGGTTGGTGGTCGACGTGCTCAGGCAAAACGGCGTCGCCGCTTACGGGTTCGACATCGACGAGCACGCGATCGCGCTCGGGCGCGAGCTCGACAACGCTGTCCTTCGGCTCGACATCACCCAGCTCAGCGGCTACTTGGTCGACGTGGTTCTCCTGCTCGACGTGCTGGAGCACGTCCACGCGTGGGAGAAGGTGATCGACAACCTCTGCGACGATCACGACCTCGGATTCGGTGTCGTCAAGAGCGACGTGAAGTGGATCTTCCTCGCGCTGCCGGACCGTCCAGACCCGTTCGCGGTCGACGATGATGACCACGAGGAGCGTCACAGGACGATCGCGGACTACATCAAGGACAAGGGGTTCCGCGACACTCACTACGAGCGCCGGCAAGCGCGCCACTTCTACGTCTTCGAGCGATGACCGCGAACCTCTGCATCATCATGGCGGTCTACGGGCAGCCGCTCATGCTGGACAAGCAGCTCAGGACGATCGCGTCCTACGAGGAGCACGTCCGCCGGCAGCTCAAGGTGGTCGTGGTCGACGACCACGGCGACCCTCCAGTGACGCCAGACTACTGCTCGAAGTTCGACGGCCTCGACCTACACGTCTTCCGCGTGGTCGACAACATCCCGTGGAACCAGATGGGCGCCCGCAACCTCGGTGTCGAGAAGGCCGATCCGACGTGGTGCATGTTGATCGACCCGGACATGGTCTTCCGTGAGTCGATGATGGTGAAGGTCCTCACGAACCTGAAACGTCTCAGGCCGCGCGAGGCCATCCTCTTCGGGTTGCGGCACATGAACAACCCGGACGGCCCGATCGACATGACGTCACCGAACACGTGGCTCGTGCACCGCGACACGTTCCTCAGCCTGGGCGGCTACGACGAGGACTTCGCCGGTCACAAGGGGTGGAGTGACGTCCAGATGCTAGACGTGATACGCTCGAACCTCCGGCTCGTGAAGCGATCGGACATCTTCGCGGACTTCTACTCGACGGAGCAGATCAGCGATGCCGAGGTCCACACGCTCGATCGAAGCGTGGCGCACAACAAGAAGATCCGGATCGCGAAGAGCAACTCGGCGAAGAAGATGGGAGGGTGGAACATATGGGTCCAACGGAACAAGCCGAATCGGATCAGGTTCCGGTGGACTCCGGTCTACCCGGTGCCCTGAGAGACCTCCCTCCGGAGGAGATCAGGACCTACCGCCTCCAGCAGGAGGCCGAATACTACCGGAGCCCGGAGGGGTTCATCGACTTCGTGCGTGACTGCGGGGCCGCTCCTGACGCGCAGACGAAGCCCCACGGTCAGGGCGCGCACTCGATCCTGAACTGGACGACCTACGACGACCCCGAGAGCGAGCTCGGCTACGGCCATCTCTACAAGATGCAGCTCTGGCCGCGCGGCTCGTTCAAGTCGGCCGTGTTCGACGTCGGCCTCGCTTGTTGGGAGATCGCCCGCAACCCGAACATCCGCATCTGCGTTTGCTCCAGCACCGGCAAGCAGGCGCGGAACTTCGTCAAACAGGCGATGCGGATCATCGACTCACAGTGGTTCCGCGAGCGGTTCGGCGTGCACAAGGGGAAGGACTGGCGCGAGGGCACCGCGCAGTTCACGTCGGCCCTGCGGACGATGAAGCACCGCAAGGAGCCGACCCTGCTCGCCGCCGGCACTGGCGAGGTGTGGACCGGATCACATTGGGATCTCGTCATCATGGATGACGTCGTCGACCAAGAGAACACGCGCACCCCGGAGTCGATCGAGTCGACGCGCTACTGGTTCGGCGAGATCCTCGCGCAGCTCGACCCGGGCTGCCGCCTCCTCATGATCGGCACGCTGCACCACTACGCCGACATCTACTGCACGATCATGAAGGACCCGGAGATGCGAAAGCTCTTCGAGTTCAGCGTGCACGGGTGGCGGAACGAGGACGCGACCCTCTTCTTCCCGGGGCGCCTGACGAAGGAGTTCGTCGATCGACAGAGAGCCCTTCTGCCGCCGCGTCTGTTCGCGTGCTACTACGAGAACAAGCCGACGACGGGCGAGGAGCAGCTCTTCCGACCGGAGTATTTCCGCGTCATCGCCGACCACGACGTTCCGGAGCACGTGTGGACCTACATCCTCACCGACTTCGCGTTCATCGCCGAGGAGAAGAAGAAGGGCAAGGCCGACCGGACCGCGTTCTGGGTCGTCTCGATCGACTGCAACCGCATCGCCTACGTGCGCGACTTCTACGTGGGTCGCTGGAAGCCCTCCGACAGCGTGCGGATCGCGTGCGATCTGTGGGATCGCTACCAGAACATCAACATGAAGGGCGTCGTCGTCGAAGACACGACGCACAAGGAGCTCCTCTCCTCGATCTTCGAAGAGGTGCGCCGGAACACGTTCATCAGGCCGAAGATCATCCCGGTTCCAGGGCGCTCGCAAGAGATCAAGGACATCCGGATCGAGGCGATCGAGCCAACCTTCCGCAACGGCAACATCTACTTCATCCAGTCGCTCAAGGAGACCTGGAGGAAGTGGAGACCGTTGATCGACGAGATGACAGAGTGGCCGTTCTCGGCTCACGACGACATCCCGGACGCGATCAGCGACTTGCACAAGACGGACAAGGATGGGAGATTCCTTCTTTCGGCTCCCCCTCCAGGGTGGAGGACCGCTGTAGCCTCACGGCATCAGCCCAGGATGATCGACGGGCGATTCAACCCCGCCCGGGACTACCCGGCCCGAGAGTTCATCAAGGCCGATCAGCAGGGGCATGACCTATGGCGCAGATCATCAGACCACGGGACCGGCGACCCGTCGCAGAACGCAGGCCGCGATATCTTCGGGAGGCCACCGCAGCCGCTCAGGCGGTCGGAGAGATCCTCGTAGAGGTCCACGGCGAGCAAGAGTGGATCATGCAGGTCATGGAGGCCGTTCAGAGCGCCGTGCAGATCGGCGTGTTGCGGTTCACGCAGCAGTCGCAGGTGGTTGGCTCGAACGAGATGGCGATCCAGGATGGAGGGGCCTACCGCTTCCCGGCTCGCACACGTGAACAGGTCCTCCAGTCAGCGGGTGAGGTCGCCGAGCAGCGCGCGATCGACCCGCGAGCTCGATTCAGCCAGCTTCATGACCCCGCGGTCTCCGAGCTGGGCGCCCCATCGGTCGACATCTTCAAGACGGACTCGGGGCTGGTTCTTCCGCGCGGCGTGAAGCCGCCTCAACCAGAGAGGAAGGTCGATGAGGGAGCCAACGGGCGACACGACGATGGTCCCGTGCCCTGGTTGCTCTAGGGACGTCGTTGTTCCGAAGGGCCGTGTTCTAGCAGCGCAGAACCGCGGTCAGGTCTTCTACACCTTCTGCTCCCGTCGATGCGAGAAGCGCTACATCGCGATCGAGGGAGCTCGACAGCAGGAAGCGAATGCTCGACGTCGTCTGTCCGATCTCAATCCCGAACGCTGACCTCTTCCCGGAGCTCCTGGAGGAGATCGAGCGCTACGCGGACGTCCCGACTCGCATCATCGCCATCATCGACGGTGGCGTGCGGAGTGATTTCGCCGTTGTCGAGTCGGCCCTCAAGGGGTCCGGAATCGAGTGGATGCTGATCCACGAGGAGAAGCCGGTCTACCTGAACGCGTGTCTACGCCTAGCGATCGAGCACGTGCGCGCGCCGTTCGTCGCGTTCATGCAGCCGTTCGTGCGGCTCGCTGACAGCCGATGGTTCGGGAAGATGCAGCAGATTTTCCACAAGGACCCGGTCTGCGGCGTGGTGGACACGTGGCCGAACACGCAGAGCTCGGCGTCCTACCCGGTCAAGCGGAGTGTCCACCGGCCCCCGGAGGAGGGTTGCCCGCTCGCGATGCTCTCGGGTCGGTTCTTCAAGACGACCCCAGCACCGATCGGTGTCGACGACCCTGTGCGGCACTGGTTCAGGAAGGCCCACGCCACCGGAGGATCGGCATGGCACGCAGGAGGCGTCTCCTACAACCTCATCGAGCACGAAAGGCACCACACGTGGCGCGTATCCTCGGAAGCTCCAAAAAGCTCAAGGTCGCAGTCGCCGACGACTCCGGCCTCATCTATTCCGACGACTACCGGCAGGGCTGGATCAGAGGATTTCACTCTCTAGGGATCGAGGTCAAGGCGTTCGACATCTCGATCCTCCGAAAGCTCTACCACGGCGTTCGGAGCCCCTACCGCTCGACGATCATGCCGGGCACCGCGAAGCAGCTCGCGCAGTCCATCGCGGGATGGGGCGCGACGATCGTCTTCTGTCATCACGGTCGCGCCGGCAGCAACGGGGACTTCCAGACCACGCTCAAGAGGAGTGGCATCAAGACCGCGGTCTACCTCTGCGACGAGCCCTACGAGTGTGGGGAGACAGCGAAGTATTCGCCGCGCTACGACTTCGTGTTCACGATGGACCCGTGCACGGTCGAGCTCCACCGGAGGGTCAGGCAGAACCGAACGAATGTCTTCTACCTCCCTCCAGGAGTCGACGTCGACCACTTCCCGCGACGCCCCTACTTCAAGAACGGCGAGCTGATCCGAGAGATCCCAGCCTTCTTCCTCGGCAACGCGACGTTGATTCCGCGTCACGAATGGCTCAAGCCGATCGACCGCCTCGTGGACGGGGCCGACATTCGCTTCTTCGAGACGGTGGGCAAGGGGCACAAGAAGTGGATCCCGATCGACCGGCACCACGAGTTCTACGCGAACTGCGTCGTCGGCTTGAACGTGCACCGCTCACCCGTCATCACGCGTGAGTGCTTCAAGAAGCGCGTCTTGAGCCGCGGGAAGGAGCCGGTCCCTCCACATGCCGAGCTCTGTTCGCAGATGCCGAGGCGCGAGGGCACCGGCTTCTGGAACGACTTCAACCTCCCCGCCGCGCACGTGAACCCTCGCTTCATGGAGATGGCGTCGTGCGGAACGCTCGTGGTCAGCGACGATCACCGCTCCGAGCTCGCGCGGATGTTTCCAATGGCCCCGCGCGCAGAGTCTCCCGAGCACTTCTACGAGCTCGTGAGCTACTACATCAACCATCCCGGGGAAGCCGAGGAGATCGGTCACGCATGTTCGATGCTGGTTTCGAGGCGGCACAGCTACACGCACCGCGCCGCCGAGGTTCTGATTCGAGCTGGCTTCAAGGAGTTGCTACCGGAGAGCCAGCTTTCCTCCTTGGGGGCGCTGGCGGACTGGTGGACTCCGCAGGACTGCGGGCCGCTCGGAATCGAATCGTTCTCGGCTCGAACTGGACCCTCCGAGCGTTGGTCCCCTCAGCTTGGCACGTTGTTGACGCGGCGGTCTGGAAGGAAGAGCGACACCGACTCAGTGGATGCCCCGACTCCCTGGTTGTGATCGCGTCGAAACACATCTTCGGAGGCGGTCCCTACTCTGTCGCGGGGAGCGCGATGCTCCGGATGGTGGGGCAGAAGAAGTGGCCGGTCAGCGAGATCACGATCGCTCCAGCGAAGGGCGGGCAGCGCGACCAGAGCGGCCAGTGGAGGCCGACGTGGGTCGAGCCGTTCCTTCCGAAGAAGATCACCGACCCCTACCACCCAGGCGGAAACTCCCTCTGCTACATGATCCAGACGGCTCATCTCATGGGCTGCGATCCGATCTACGCGCTGGGGTTTACTCTCGAAACGGGCGGGACTTACTTCTTCGGGAGAGCGAATCCGGTGACGCGGAGGGCCGCTCTCTACGACACGGAACGTGCGTTGGCATGGCTCAAGTGGTATCAGGAGCGGTATCCTGGGCGCGTGCGACTCTGGCCGGAGTGGAGCGGTCCGGTCTACAAGGTGTTGGAGGCGGTCCATGACAGCGAAGCGAAAGCCCTCCTCGGGACTGACGCACGAGACGAACGAGACGCGTCGGGTGCCGATGTTCATGGAGTCGAGCGACTTCGATCGGATCGAGATGGATCCGTTCACGAAGATGGCGAGCAACCCGAAGGGGACTCGGGTCGCGAGATGCGTCGAGAAGGTGAAGGCGAAGGGGGGCGGCAACCCCTACGCCATCTGTCAGGCGTCGACCGGCCAGAGCTACGCGACGGGTAAGAAGCTGCGATGAGCCAGCAGGGCATGGGAGGGACTGTCTCGGGGGGATCGCCTCCCAACCCGCGCCGTGGAGCGTTCGGAGGGGATGTCGGGCGCGGCATGGGGACCTACCAGCGCCGCCCAGACACGAGTCCGATCCGAGCTCCTTACGAGCTCACCGAGAGCGCGTTCGAGAAGCAGACCTCGACCGAGCAGAAGGCGCGTCTCTACGAAGAGTCAGTTGGCTTCAAGAACCTCGCCGATGACCCCTTCGTCATCGAGCAGGCGAAGCACGCGGTCCTCTCCGGTCGCTCCGACGTGTTCAACGTCATGGAGTTCCTCCGGAACAAGTGGCTGATCCTCTACCGCCTCTACCGCGGCGAGACGCTCGACCAATACGCCTACGGTCGCGAGAGGATGCACTCGCCGGAACCGTTCAAGGTCGTCGAGACGTTGCACCCGAAGATCATGCGGACGCTCTTCGGGAACGAGCGCTGGTTCCGCCTCTACGGGGTGCATCAGGAGCACGACTCGAACGCGAAGGTCCAGGAGGCTCTCTGTCGTCAGCAGGTCCGCGAGGCCCGCTACGTCGAGAAGGCCAGCCGGTTCGTTCGTGACGGGTTGATCTACGGGACCGCGATTCAGAAGTGCTACTGGCGCCAAGAGATCGGCCACCGCACCTACCGCACGGGAACGCGCATTCCCAACCCGGACTTCCCCGGGACGACGAAGGTGAAGCTCTCGAAGATCGACCGCGAAGAACTCGTCTTCGACGGGAACGACATGGAGAACGTGTCGATCTTCGACTTCATGACCTCGCCGAACGCGAGCTCGATCCAGGATGCCGAGTGGGCTGCCGATCGGAGCTCATGGCCGGACTGGAAGGTCAAGCAGATGGGCGAGCTCGGGCACTGGATCAACCTCCGGGCGCTCAAGGATCACCCTGGGTCGAACGACACATCGTTCGGTGACGAGTTCAAGGAGCGGAAGAGCTACGCCTACGGCGTGTTCGACCCGCGTGAAGCGAGCTGGGCTCCGCACGTTCCGCACTACGAGATTTTCGACTGGTGGGGACCGCTGGTCATCCAGCAGCGCGACGGGAGCTACAAGACGCGGATCTGCAACGTCGTGATGATCGAGCCGGACTCGCTCCAGCTCATCGCACGCGTGACCGAGATCCCATTCTGGCACGGGCAGAAGCCGTATCAGGCATGGCGCCCGATCGACCTCGAAGACGAGTTCTACGGGATCGGCGCGCTGGAGATGATCGCGCGCCTTTCGCTGGAGAAGGACATGAAGCGCAACCTGCTCATGGCCGCTACCCAGCTCGAAGCGAACCCGATGCTCGTCGTCTCGGACGAGGCGAACATCCCCGACTCACAGATCATCGCTCAACCGGGTGGTGTGATCCGGGTCCCGGGTGATCCATCGAAGGCGGTTGTGCCGTTCCACGTTCCGCAGGTCTCCGACGCCGCGTTGAAGGCCGAGAACGTGCTGACGATGGACATCCGGGAAACCTCGGGCGCGACGTCACCCTCGATGGGGGCGAAGGACCCCTTCGGAGAAGGCAAGACGGCCACGCAGCACATGGCCGAGATCGACGAGGCAAACCTCCGCCTCGTCCCGATGATCCAGAACTTCGAGACGCAGGTTCTCGTGCCGATGCTGGATCAGATGACCTGGAACAATCAGCAGTTCCAGAGCTACGAGCGCACGGTCCGTGAGCTCGGAGCCCTCGGGATGCGGTTCCACGATCGCTACGAGATCCGGCCCGAGGATCTAGTCGGCCGGTTCCTCGTGCAGCCTCTCGCGAGCCACAAGCTGACCACGAAGCAGACCCAGGTCCAGCAGCTCGTGAACATCCTGGATCGCGCGCCCATCATCAATCAGATGTATGGCCCCAACGCGGTGAAGATGGTCCCGCTCCTCGCGATGATCCTGGAGCAAGGATTCGACATCCGGAACGTCGACGAGTTCATCAGCACGCAGGAAGGGAACTTGCTCACCCCGAGCCAGGAACACGAGCTCTGGTATCACGGCAACGTGCCCGAGAGGAATCCGGACGACAACGACCTCCGGCACCTCCAGAACCACCTGGAGGAGTTCTCCACGCCGCAGTTCGAGGAGCTGGAGAGGCTCAGCCCTGGAACCGCAGCACGAGCTCGCGCGCACGCGCGCGTTCACGGGATGGAGGTCGAGCGCCTCCAGCTCGTTCAGGAGGACGCGCTCATGAAGGGCGCGCAACAGGGCGCTCTCATGGCGTCGATGCAGGGCGGCGGCAACGGTCAGGCATCGCCGCTCGCCGGTGCCGGCGGACCCGGCCAGGGTCCAACCTCTCCAAAGGTCCGGCGGAACGAGAACCAGCGCGGCGAGAACGGCCCCCAGGGTGAGGCAATGCGTCGCGCGCCGAATCTCGGAGCTCAGTGATGGGAGCTCAGGACTGGCTCTACTCCACCGGCGGCGTCCCGGACCCCTTCCGAGATGTTCGCGAGCAGGAGGAGGCGACCATCCGGAAGCTCCGCGAGGAGCTCTCCAGTCTCGAAGCCGAGATCAACCTCACGCGTCGATCGCTCGCGCTCCGCGGGGCTGCCGGCTACGACGACTTTGTCAAGGCGATCGAGGTTCTCCAGGCGCGAGTGCAGCGGCATTGGATGGCGTTCCTCGGTGAAGACCCGTATTTGAGGGTCCTCCAGGGCAAGGCGCAGGCCCTCCAGGACGTCCTCACGATCATGACCAGGAGCGAGAAGGTCCTCGGACGCCTTGTCGCTCGACAGGAAGACGTGCAGAATCGACTCCGAGCCGTCGAGGATCGGCGGCCAAAACCCCGTGAGGTGAAAGATGGCGAAGAACTGTGACGGCGCCGGAGCGGCGATGCCGAAGACCGGCAAGAACCGTCAGGCGCTCGACCGGAACGCCGGGATGAGCGCGACGAGCGGCTGGCTCGGGTCGAAGACCCGGTCTCGCTACCCGGCGTCCAAGACGAACAACCTCTGGATCTCGGCGCCGACCGGCTACGGCGACAACGAGAACATCTGCGGCTACTCGAAGGGTGGCGGCGGTTGCAAGTGAACCCTGCTCGGGAAGAGCTGGTTGGCGGACTACCGCCGCGTCACTGTAGCGGGAGTCGTGACCCGGTCACTGAATCATGAGGCGGAGGTCGTGAACCGCCGGAGCAACAGGTGATGGCTAAGCGAGGAGACAACTCCGAGAGCCAGTTCAACGCGCGCGCCGACAACGCGGCCCTGAACTTGAGGCAGAGTCTCTTGAATCAGGGTAGGCAGATTCCCGATCGGGCATCTGTCGAGGTCGGACCCGACGGGAAGCCGCCGGCACCCCCTCCACCGGAAGGAAGCTACATCAGCATGGCACTCAACCAGCAGCGACCGCACCCAGACCAGGAGCGGCAGCAGGTGACGATGCCGGCCGATGAGCGCCCTCTCCGTGCCGAGGAGGTCGTGCAGGCCCAGGAGCCTCCCCCGAGCCCGCCCCCGCAAGACACGCCAGAACAGGAACCCTCCGGCAACGCGAACCGCAGGATCAAGGAACTCGTCGACGAGCTACGGGCGAAGGATCAGCAGCTCCAGCAAGTGATCGCGCAGAGCAAGAGCCAGGACGACTCCGTCGCGGAGCTCCGGGCCAAACTCGATGCGATCACGAACCAACACGAGCAGCTCCTCCGCCAGAACCTCGATCACCTGGACCCGGAAACCCGGATGCAGGTGATCCAGGATGCTCGCGTGCAGGAACTCGTCACCAACATGGAGCGGCGCATTCTGGGGCAGTTGCAGCCGCACCTCCAGCGCTTCGAGCGACACACGGTGCGCTCGGAGATGGAGAGGTTGAGTGACAAGTATCCGGCCTTCGACGTGAACGTGCATGGCCCCCTGATCGACATGTTTCGCGGGAAGAACCCCGCGTGCACGGTCGAGCAGGCATTCCGAGCGATCGCAGAACCCGAAGAGCTCTCTCTGGCGACGGCAGGCGCATCGGTGGTTCCACCGATCGTCCCTCCGGGCAGCGGCAGAGGAGCGCCACAGCGTTTCGCACCAGAACCCGAGAGCCGTCGTGACCCCGACTCCGAGCTCGCCGAGGAGGCCGCAAGCCTTCGTGAAGCGGCACGGGAGGGAAAGGCGACGACTCGCGACTGGCACGAGCACTTGAAGCGACGACTCGGCGGTTGACCTTGAGGCGGTGGGGCTACCTCAACCCCTAACCGTTTGAGGTAGAACCTAGATGCCTTTTGTCGACAGCGTGGGAGTGCTCAACTCCTTCGACGTCGGGACAGGAAACCGTGAGGACCTGCTCGACATCATCACGAACATCTCGCCGATGGACACGCTCATGCTGTCCTCGTTCGAGAAGGTTCCGGCCAACAACATCAGCCACGAGTGGCTGGTGGACATCCTCGCCGACTTCGGCGACCCGGCGAACGGGAACACCGACGTCCAGGCGACTCCCGAAGGCTCGGACGCGACGTTCGATCCGCTCGTGCCGCGTAAGCGGCTCTGCAACCTGACGCACATCATCCGGCGGACGTTCGACGTCTCGGATACCCAGCGGGACATCAACACCGCCGGCATCCGCGACGAATACGTCTACCAGCTCCGGAAGGCGACGATGGAGCTCGCGCGCTTCATCGAGTTCGCGCTGGTGCACTCGATCCGTCAGTCGCAGACCGCCCAGGGCAACAGCGGAGGCGTCCTCCCGCGCAAGATGGACGGGTTCTACGCCTTCGCGGCGGCCAGCGACCCGACCTGCGCGACGACCCTCGGTCTCGGCAGCGACGAGGTCGGGACGGTCACGACAGTCGCCGGCACGTCACC
>Ga0209635_10003220_pt1 | contig 12691 bp, 6 predicted proteins | sample DeeMarSWOR230_32_FD_187463 | JGI IMG/M metagenome (GOLD analysis project Ga0209635, IMG submission 187463) | Marine sediment microbial communities from White Oak River estuary, North Carolina - WOR-2-30_32 (SPAdes) (version 2) | ecosystem: Environmental > Aquatic > Marine > Intertidal zone >...
ATAGGTGTAGGTTGTCGTGTTGCCTAGCGGGTCGGTTTCTGTGAGTTTGTTACCACTTGAATCATAGGTATACGTTGTGGTATTGCCAAGTGGATCAGTGATGCTTATGAGATTGCCGTCAACATCGTACTCATAAATAGTGACGTTCCCTAGACAGTCTTTGCCAGAGGCTTTACCATTGGCAGGTTCACCAGGTTCTTTGTTCTTACCAGGAGCATCGTCCTTACCATGTGCCTTACCATTGGCAGGTTCACCAGGTTCTTTGTTCTTACCAGGAGCATCGCTTTTTGGATCCGTTGTGAAGGTCATGTCCGATCCGTTAGTTGTACCATTCGCATTCGTAGCCACCACCCGAAAATGATATGTTACATTAGGCAATAAGTCCGAAATTTTTGTGCTTACAGCAGTACTAATGCTTCCGATCACCGGACTTTGATATGCTGTCACTTTTGTGCCGTAAGCTGTAGTCACACCGTATTCAAAGGTAACAATGGTGATATAACCGTTGGCATTGACTGCACCATTTAAGATAGCTCCCTTACCATTTACTGCAGAGGCTGCGTCAGTAGTTACCGTTGGTGCAGATTGTGCCAGCGCCGGAGTTAATGATAATCCGATAATCAAGTTTGATATCAAGATTATTAACGAAATAGTAGAAATTAACCTTTTCATAATTTTCCCCCGTACCTCTTGCTTTGTTGAACGAAATCACTCTAGAATAATCTTTTGTAATATTAGCAGATAAAAATACAAATTCAATGCCTACATGGTGAAAATATGGTTAGAATCTGGTGTAATATTGGCGAGAAAAAGTAGACGAAACAAATAAAGGAACGATTCTTACCTGAATCGAACAAAACAGACAATCGTTCAATGAGGTAACTATTTACTTATTTGTTACCTCTGCAAAATAGAATACATTTTTGTTGACTACACGTGTTAAATTCTTGCTTACGACAGCATATTTCCTAATAGAATTGTGCTCGCTGCACCTGTCTAATCTACAAGATTGATCAGTCCAAGGCATCTTTGAAATAGCGTGTCTGTGGCAACATCGAGAACACTGATGCTTCTAGGAAAAGTAAAAGTACTGATCCACTAGTTTCTGGATTTCGTCTCCTTTTCCATAGTACCTCTGGCTGAGATCCTTGTCATTATAGCTTCGCAAAACCTTGGCCAAACCGTCGATGACCACCGGCGGGAAGACCCCATCCTTTTCATAGATATGACGGTCCTTTATCAGGCATTCTGCTGAATCCCAGCACGAAACGGGAAGTTGGGGCAAGGTCTGCTGCACCTTATTATGTTCATTGGAGAAGATATTGACATCAACGTAGAGCTTTTGTGCCAGTTCCAGAGCTCCCTCCATCTCAAGACCATGACGGGCCGCAACCGCCAGCCCAGCCATGAGCAGATGAATATTAGCTGAGCCATCGGGGCAACGGAATTCTACAGTCTGGCTGTCACTGAATGTGGCAGAATCTGCCGTTTCCTGCGGATTGGCATCCTTTAGCATGTTCCCCACGTTCAGCCATCCCAAAGGTACGCGCACCAAGACGGAGCGATTCCGGTCTCCCCAGCAGATGTTTGTAGGTGCCTCCTGGTGAGGCACCAGTCTGAGGAAGGAAAGCGGGATGGTGTTGCCAAGTGCAGTCAGCGATGGTGCTAGGCTAAGGTAACCAGCAATTGTCCTACGTGCCACCTCGCTCAACTCGTTGCCATCGACCATCACGTTGGTCCCGTTTCTCATCAACCTGGTGTGGACGTGGAGGCCGCTCCCCGCGTGTCCAACTAAGATCTTGGGGGCAAAAGTGACCACCACTCCATACTTATTGCCGATCATCCTCAGTATCCATTTGGCTATGACAATCTGATCAGCGGCGTCTTCGGCTGCCACCGGGAGAAACTCTATCTCGTTCTGCTCCATCTCTTGCTCTTCACCGCAGATGTGGCCAACTTCGGAATGCCCATATTTTATGCAGCCACCTGCCTGAGCTATGGCTTTCATTGCCTCGTATCTTAGAGTCTCCCATTTGCAGAATGGAGCTGATTCATGATAGCCCTGTTGGGCCATCATGGGATATTGACACTGCGTCTTTGCTACAACGTAATACTCCAATTCACCCATGGCCTGCAAAGTCAGCCCAGTATTTTTGAGCAGCGCCTGGTTAGCTTTCCTAAGAATATTCTCGGGAGAGCTCGGTAGGGGGCTACCATCCTTCGTGTAATACGTGCATAGCATCTCAAGCGTTTTCATCGTGGAGAATGGATTAACATACGCGGTCTTGTAGCGGGGCACAATATACAGGTCACTTGAAGCCGAGTCAATGTACGAAAAGAGGCTTGAGCCATCAACCCTTTCTCCGGCAGACAATAGACGATCCAACTGAGACTTGCTGCTGATGACGAAGTTCAATGTCTTCAGCCGACCATCGCCGCCCAAATGCCGAAAATTTACGGCTTCGATGTCGTTCTCCTCAATGAACTTGACCAGATCCTGCTTCGTGAATTCTTCTGGTGGCTTACCCAAATGTCGGGTTACGGTATTCGGACTCAGCACTATACTAGCGTCTGACACGCCTCAAGTTCTCCTTTTCAAGTAATGCCCCCAATTGCTCCAGGAGCTTCCTATTGTTCTCTTCTATCACATCTCCTATCACATTCTCCAGGGAACCAGGTTCGCCTTCTGTCAGTCGCCGGATCGATAAGGATCTCCTTACGACCGCTTGTACTTCCATCCGATCTAGCCCGAGTTTAATCATAGATCTCTCCTTTAATGCCCCTTGCCCAAGTGTAGTACATAGTAACATAAAAATAACATTGTTACAATACTGTAACGTTTTCTTGTTAAAAAATATGGGTGAAGCCGAGATCCAAGCATATAGTCACGAGCTGTCCGATAGGAGAGTCAGATAGCGGGGAGATTGCCGGGATTAGCGATGGGAGGCTTGTGGAGAATGAGATGTAGTTCAGCCACGGCGAGTTGCTGGCAGTAAAACGCAGTACGTACTCGCGTGGAGGACACGAGGTTCAATGAAGGAGCTGTTAACCTTTGAACATGTAGCCAGACCCATGCTCATTTATGATCATAGTAGGCGGAGTGTCCAGCAGCTTCTTACGAAGGCGTTTAACGCATATTCTCACAATTTCAGTTTGTCCGCCAAAGTCCTTTTCCCAGACCTCACGCATAATGCGTCCATAAGGAACTATCTTGCCCTTGCTCTTTACCAGGAGGATCAGCAGACGGTATTCCACTGGAGTCAATTTAATCAGGCGGTTGTCTATTTTGACCTTTTGATTGACAAAATCAATCTTTAGTCTAGGACTTATGACAGTAGTGTCCTCCTTTAAGGAGTCCCTACCAGTTCGTCTTAGGACCGCGTTAATACGTGCCAAGAGAGTCAGGATATTGAATGGCTTTATGACGAAATCGTCCGCTCCCTCTTCCAGCCCCTTCATAACATCGACGTTGTCAGACCTGACGGTGAGTATGACCACCGGAACAGTGAAAGACTTACGTATCTTTTTCAACACGCTGAATCCGCTAATATCAGGCAAATTTATGTCCAGGACGACTAGGTCAGGAGACTCGTCCCGTACCAGCCGGATGCCGTCTCTGCCAGTTGTGGACGAAACCAGTTTGGTATCTGGCCAGCGAAACCGCAAAGCCAGATTAACTGCTTCGATTATGCTCTTATCGTCTTCAATTATGAGCGCTTTCATATTCGTAGGTATCTACTTCTTGCCCTCGCTAGCTACAGTTAGCGTAAGGAAAAAGCTTGAACCGTGTCCCAGCTTACTTTCAGCCCAGATTTTTCCGCCCTGCAAGTTCACTAGCATCTTGCATAGAGTCAAACCTATGCCTAGCCCGCTTGGACTTTCTCCTCCGTGGCTTACCTGGTACCCCGGTTTGAAGAGTAAACGCTGTCTGTCCTTGGCAATGCCTGGACCGTGGTCGCGTACTTCGATTTTCACGGTTGAGGCAGATTCCCGAGTTGCTTTGATTATGACTCTTTTGCCTTCAGGCGCGTACTTGCAGGCATTATTGATAAGGTTCAGTAGCACTTGACTCAGTCTTTCGGGATCTGCTGTGACGGCTGGCAGAGACTGATCTACTTCAAGACTGATTGAAATGCCGTGATCCTGGGCAAGAGCACGCGTTTCATCCATCATGGAAGAGAGAAGCTGAACAATATCCGTCGGTTTCAGGTTCAATTTGAGTGTTCCGACTTCGCCTTTTACAACATCATGAAGTTCCTCGATCCGACTACTAAGCCGGTTCGCCCCCTCCCAGACAAGACAAGCAGCCTTGGCTAACTCGGATCCCTGAATCTGTTCAAGGAGCGAGAGATATTGACTGGTGGCCATAAGAGAGGTCAAGGGGGTCTTTAGTTCGTGTATCAACTTTCGGCTAAAGTCGACTCGACTCTGCATCTCTTTCTGCAGCTTCTTACGCAACTTTTTTTCACGTCTGTAAAGGGATTGGAGACTACTCTCCGCATTCTTATGTTCAATAATGCTTCCCAGTCTCTCTGCCAATACGTGAATAAGTGTCCTTTCTTCCTTCAGAAAAGACCCTTCATAGGCGGGCGGTTTTTTTCGTAAGTAGCACACTTCCAGACTGCCAACTTCCTTTCCGTTTACAACAATAGCCTCTTTCTGTTCCCAAAGAGTCTCTCGGAAATTGTTGGTCTGGAATCGTCGTTTGTTTATGATGATACGAGCGGCGGTAACTTCCGGATATTGCCAGGCAGGTGGGATCAAGTCAACCACGCGAGCAAGAATTTGATACAAGGTATAGTCGTGGTTTTCCATCAGACGTGAGATACTGTAAAGACAGTTGAGTTCCTTTACTCTTTCGATTAGGTCACGCTTGAGAAGCCTGCTATCGTCGTGAGTAATCACGATTGCCTCTCCGGCAACATCAATATTACTGGCTCTTTTATCTTTTAAAGCGTCGCTCATTCGAATCTAACCTTGGAATCAGACACTCTCCCTTAATTGTAAAGCCATCGGGACTAATTGACAACTTTAGAGCGATGTTTTCGGTTATCAAGTAAGCTTGGAGGCTTTCAGACTCTTACGGCTGTGTCCAGGTGACTTTTATCTTTAATTATTCTTTTAGGCTAACGAGGGTGATAGACGTGCTAGTTCTTGGAATTTAACTTAATGACTAGATGTGTATCTAAAAATTACTATTTCTATGGATTCATACTTTTGTTTGGTGTTGACATAGGTATTATAAAAAGCTATACTTAGCTGCTATTACACAAGTTACATGTCCTCGACTCGATATTTCAATCGTAGTATCAAGAGGACCGGCTGTGTTAAATAGGAAGCGTAATAGAACACCTCTCTCGAAATACCGCCCGGACAAACTGTTAATCGGTGACTTCACCCTCGTTGTTGAATTGTACACTAGTATAGGACACTGGGACGCCGCTAAAAAACAGGCAACGGGCGTCTCCGGCCTAGCTTGGGTCAACTTCGATTGCGGAGGCTTGCCTAGCCTTTCTATTCAGCCATATCTGCCAGAAGGTTTTATCCAGATAAAAAATTATCTCGAAGTTGTCTCTACCGTTACTAATCCGGAGACGGAAATCAGCTTTGCCGAGGCCCACAAAATACAGCCGGACATCCAGATAGGTAAAACCATTGAGCTGGAACTGACGGTAACACCAGACGAGTTACAGAACGTTGTCCTAGCTGAAAAAGGACTGATAGACAAACTCAGAATCAGGGAGGGTAAGGGCGGTATCCTGGTCTGGTTCGAGAATGTTACCATTGGAAAAATAGTACGCAGTAAGAATACAGGACGCATTACAGAGGGTAAGGCTAGCTACCCCACCCCGACACCCGTTCCGAAAATAATAAAATTATCCATCGATGGGTTTACCATCTTAATCGATTCACTCACTCTCACCACGAAGAATGCAACCGCCAATGTCACCTTACAGCTTCCTAGAACCATAGCTTCCGTAGACACATGTAACCCAGCTACCCTAAAAGTAGGCAGAACCTCGATAACCCCGAAGTGCGAAATCTACCAGGAAAAACCCCGCTCAGGGTTCGGCCCCTGGATTATCGGCGATACGGGGATGGTTTTATCTGGAAGTGGCTACATTGTCGATCTCAGTCTCACAAAGAGTCCCCCGCTGAAGGAACTGGCCTGGAGAGGCTTGGTTTTGATGAGCGGTATGGCATCGGGGAGTACTCTTATTCCCGAGGATTCGAATACTGGGTACCTAGCTGGCAAATACGCTTTTTCGGATGCTACCGTAACCAAGACCGGGTTTGATGGCTATTTCAGATTATCGGAGCAATTCAAATACCAGACGGTTCATCCTCTCGGCTACATTGTGAGTATAGATGACGGAGGATTGACCTTGTCCGGGAGTAAAATCATCTCCGGGCAACTCGGTCCCGGGCTTATCTCACTTCCTTGTACCGCAATATGCAAGGAAATCCCTAGTAGTACTATCACAGCCCATTTCACCAGTCTCACGGTCCAGAACGACCTTGATATATCGGGCGAGGTTTCCTTTGACGCTGGGCTAATCAGTGCATGGGGTGAGTTAAACCACACCGGTGATGAAATCATTGCCTGGACGATAGAGGGAAAGAAAGGTTACCTGTATCTCCCGGCGGGGCCTGTCCCCTCATTCAGCCCCGATACTAGTACCGGTTTTCTGGATCTGTCATTTGACCCTACTCCCGGCGGCGCTATCGCACAGCTTGAGGCTCTCGGGATTCCCGGTATCGTTATCTATGACATGAAAAACCTGAAAGTGTATTCTCTGGACCGGCCCAACGGAACGGCGAACCCAATCGAAATCATCAAGACCTATGGATGGCTCCGTGTCGGCAGTCGCGGCCTCGACGGTGAAATCGAGACATTCGAAGCATCCAGCCTTGAGGAACTCGGTAATGACAGGCGCTACGGATATGTAGGAGGAAAGCCTTTTGACGCCACAATTTTCCCCTACAACAAGAGGATTACCATCGTTCAGTATATCGATAGCGCTGTGTACGACTCGCGGATCGACGGCTTCCTGAAAATTCCCGAACCATGCAATATTGATGGACTCGAGTTCTCCGATATGGAATTCACTTCCACGGCGCAACTTGTCGGGGGTGACGTCATACTGCCCGTCGGTGGGGTATCGCTCGATTACTGGAGACTAAACCTAGTCCCCACTGGCGACCCGGAACAGGCGGGTGTTGTCAGCGTGCGTACCGGACGTATCGTCTTTACAGCAGCGGGAATAAGCGAACCTGTTCACTTTGCCCAACCGTTCGCCCTCACGTGGGGAGAAATGCTAGCCGACGGCAATCTAGGCGAGTTATTCTTTGATTATAATTCCTATGGTCAGCGGTTTGACGGGCTTCCCTACTCACCACACCATATCATGCTCTCAAAATGGGTATCAGGAGCTACCGATGGCTATCTTGCAACGTGCGGTACCATACACATAAACTTCTTTGGTCCAGCTTTTGTTAATATCCATGACGCCCGTTACGATGCTTCATCCGCGGCACCCTACTTAGGTAGGTATGTAACCGTGCCTAAACAGGGAGAGGCCTCCTGCAAACCTACGGACCTTCGCCTCTACGGCGAATGGAATGCAGTCGACACTAAAGCGCTGGCTATCTTCGATTTTCCAGATATTAAAATGGACTACAATAAAAACGCGCAGGATGGGTTCATCGGCACTGGGGCTTCAACCATCTCGTTTTTCACCGGCGGCAACCTCGATGCCACGATAGAGGTACACAGAGATGCTACGGATATTGGTATGACTTCAACGACAACCAGGGACGTCGATATCGGCCTCTTCGCACAGCTGGGGGGAATGAGTGGCATCAGCGCCTGCGCACGAATCGAGGGACCCTTACTACAACGTATATCGATATGCGGATATCTGGAAAAAACCGTCGCTACCGGTATATCGATACTGGCTCCGAAGGCAGGTTTCATGATAGAAGCTGGTATTACCGTCACTCCAAATTCGTTTGATTTCAATGCCGCGGGAGACATGTTATTCTCCGTCGCCGGCAGTGCTGTTGATGTGTCCGCCTCCGTCCACCTAGCACGCAACTATGCCCGGTCGTCCTCCGAGGGCGAAATCATAGGTAGGATTGACTGCAATACTATAATGATGGGGCTGGAAGGTGAAGGGCAGGTTACCTGGTACGTGGACCCGTTAACACAGTACCTCCAGGGCAGACTGAAAATGACCATCTGTAGCTGGACTGGCGGTGTAGGCTTTGAGGGTGGCCTGTTTATCGGCCATCAAGTTCATAAATCGAAGGCATGGGTACTCAAGTCTGGAAATGAGCACTTCAGCATATCCGATAGCATGCTGCCGGAAACACTTACGGGACTGTATGGATACGGCCAGATTTCATTCGCTATACAACTGTATATTATCGGTGGCGGCATAGAACTCTACCTCGGGTTGGGCGCGTTCAGCCTGAACCCACCCGGGGTTAACTCGCTCTGGCCGACAACATGGTCTTCTGTTCCAAACCTTGGTTTACCCTATGTCTTGGGCAGGGGTGGTATCCATGTTTACGGCGAGATATTAGGAGGGCTTGTCTCAGCTTCTGCCTGGGCTAACCTCGCCCTCCTGGGTCCTTCTCCCCTTTATTTCGAAGGTAAGGTTGGCCTCGAAGGCTGTGTCCTATGGGTGATATGCGCCTCAGTCGAGTTAACAGCGGGGCTGGGAAGCGATGGATTCTACATATACTGAGGAGCAGTAAATGGAACTAGGAAACATTAGAGACCCATCACTTATGGCAAGGTTCACGGAAGAAAAATCCGTGCTGAATGCCACATCTGCCGGGATTGACCCCAATGGGAAGACGTATATCGTTCTCTACTGGAAGGAGCTTTCGGGCATCAAAGGGTATAACCTTTATCTTTCCGGCGCGCGTACTCCGATTAATGGAAGTAAATTAATCTCACCAGTTCAAACGTGCGATGAATTAAAGGCCATCATCCCGGAAGGTTCCCCAGAGTGGGAGATACTGCAAAATGTTTTCTCCTCTTCTTTCTCCAAGAAAACCCTGCAGACCATGATAAATAAACCGAAAAAGGCAGGAACCGCGGGCAAACTCCCAGCTGCACCTAGACAGCCCTTTTTCGCTACCCGGGTACCGGGCATTCTCAGGCGGGATATCACCCTCAGGCCAATAAGCCCCTGCGAAGCACTGGAACGCGGTCTTACTACGGAAGAGATAGAAACCTTGGATATGTTGGCCAATACCAATCTGAAGTTGCGACTTGCCCGGGGACTGGCCTTCATAGATTATAAAGTTACCGCCGGGCAGTACTACAGCTATGAACTGAGAGGCGTAAAGCGTGATGGTAAAGAAGTAGTTCTTGCTCGCGATATCAGGGTCCGTGCTGGTTACTTTACGTTTCCAAATCCTCCGTCCGGTATCACGCTGATGCCCGGCGATACCAAGGTCTTGGCTTTGTGGAATCGAAATCCATATGCGTTCAGCTACATGATACAAAGGAGAAAACATGGGAGCGAGCCGTACCAAGTAATCAATGACGAGCCAATATTTTACGATATAACCGAAGACCTGGACGGGAATAATCTCGAACCGCCAAGACCGGGGTTTCTTGATTTCCAGAGATGGAGTGATGACGGCCTTCCTATGTCCCACGATGTAAACGGCGTCGCTATTAAAGGACCCGAGAATTATACCACATATGACTACCGAGTAGCATCCCAGGATATCTTGGGCAGGATAGGCAAGTGGAGTCTGCCACAGTCTGCCAAACCCACTAATCGGACTCCCCCAATGGTTCCGTCCGATTTCTCGATTAATCCAAATTCTCCACCAGGATTGGCCCTTTCATGGCGAAAGGTCACTAGGAATATCAATAACCATCAGATATTTGATACTACCCAGACCTACAAGATTTACCGGGCAGCGACAATGGAAGATTTAGAAAATATGGATACGTTACCTTCTTATCATATCCACGATTTTATCGCTGACCCTACCGACCCGGCCACTATGACCCTCGGCTGGATTGACTACGACCCCATCCTCGTTCCCCCATACGGTGAAAAAGACTTCTGGTACACGATTCGGTGCGAGGATGTCAATGGGAACATAAGCGCACCCTCGGCCATTCTGTCCGGCAGGATCCCTGATACTACTCCACCGGGCCCGACCGATGTTACCGGGGCGGACGGGCACGCTGATTATATTACCGTATACTGGCTGCCGAACACAGAGCCAGACTTAGCAGGATACCAGATTTACCGCAGTATCTGCGATAGGGGTGAACCGTACCGTCCCAGGAAAGAAAAGGCCTGTGATTTTATGCTTGTTGGTGAGGTCTGGCTGGGTGAGGCTGAGAAAAGGCTCGCCGCGACCGGGAAGATTTATTTCGACGATTATTCCGTTCCGGCAGGGTCACCAATCTGTTACGCGTATTGGGTACGGACGTTCGATGCATCCCAGAACCTATACCAAGGAGCGAACGGCTGCCCCGCCAGCCCTAGGGAATATGTATGTCAGCGTCTCTACGAGCAAACACCACCACCGATCCCGATTATCACCGGCTTAAAGGCTAGGAACAACTCGGTACTCGTAGAGTGGATTGCTTCACCGATCCAGGACCTCCGTGCTTTTCACGTATACCGTTCCGACAGAGAAGACGCGGCTCCCACCTTCAGGGGGTGTGTCTTGACCGATGGTACAGTATTACCTGATCCATGGGAGGGTATAATGCCTTCCTGCGGGGATATCCCCGCGGAAACAGACCAGGATACCGTCCACGGGAGATTTACTGATGAGAATGTCGAGCCGAACCGGGTGTACTGGTACCGCGTCTCAGCTCTGGACTGGAGCGGCAATGAAAGCAAGGGCGCTGACCTGATAAAAATCCCCGCCATCAGCACCTTCACCTATACTAGCAACCTTCCCCCGACACCAAACGTGCTTCCCCAAAACGAGTCGGCCGTCTCTCCACCTTCCGGCTGCGGCCTAGTTATAGCCTGGAATCCGCCGTTTGATCCCGCCAATATTGAGGGATTCCTAGTGTTTAGGAGCACGTCAGAATCCGGACCATTCCGGCAGATATCCCCGCTGCTAAAGGAAAACAAGTACTCCGATGCGTCCGCAATTCGTGGTATTGAGTACTGGTATTGCGTTCAAGCCGTAGACAGGTACGACAAGCTATCCGAGTCTTCCAAGCCCGTTCGCTATAAGTATTAGGAAATGGAAATGGTACCGTTAGGTAATGAGTTAATATATTCGGGAGACCATTAGATTATGTCAATTATAGACGTATTTGATCCCGCGAAGGACGGCTGGTATTTCAAAAATTGGGGTGAATCCAGTGATTTCTCCTGGGACCTCTATAGGGAAACGTATCTGGGCATAAACCCGACTAACAATTGCCCTGATGAAGCCCCACTCGATTGTGCCTTCTACGAGATTTTCAAAAACTGCGCCGAAAAGGGTAACTGCGGTGGCATGAGCCTTCTCGCCCTAGCCCTCTTTAAATATGGAGGACATATGGGCTTCTGCTCGCCAGCTTGTTTTTATACCGGCAACATATCGCCGGACCGCGATGACCTTCATCGGGCGATTAACATTCTGCAAGCTAGGCAGTTTAGTGCCCACGGCATTGAGAATTTCCTGGACGTGTGTGACGCCGGCAATTTGAATAACGCGGTGGCGGCGTTCCAGAAAGTCAAGCAACTACTCGGCATGGGAGATTATCCAATACTCTCGATTGCCGATGACCTTCTGGGCGACGCTGCTCATACGGTAATACCCTACAGGACCGAGGAGTACTCCTCCGGGACAAAAATCATGTATATATGGGACCCTAACAATCCGCATGACGCTGACACCTCCCATTACAGCAGTCCGGATTGCCAGATGGTTATCAACGGTCCGACTGACTGGACTTACTCTTCAGGGATGGTTCCCAACCGAAGAACTTATAACGGCTCGGATGGCGGTTGGTGTTTTACTGTTCCAATGTCCCTAGTTCTGAGAAAGGCGCGCCACCCCATGGCCCCAGATATGGCATTTGACGCCTTGATGACCATTTTTGTATCTGGTCCCGGCGCGGCTATCTCACAGATATCCGATGATGAAGGGCATAAGTTCTACCGAACTGAAGTCGATAAGCATCTATCCAGGCGCGATATAGAAATGGATCCGGAAAAGAGATTGAAAGGAATCGGCCGATGGCCATGGTACGGCTTTGCTAAAAAGACAGAATTACCCGGAGAGTTATATTTTATACGCGGTCAGTTGGGTAAACTCAAAAGATTGAATTTGACCGTCAGTGGAGTTAAATATAAAATGGTTCAAACCATTGCCAGCGAACTTACTGAAATCAATGTGAAATCTCCTACTCATTCGAAAGATAATATCAGGTTCTCTAGGCCTGGCATGACCGACCAGTCTATCGAAATGGAAACACTAGGCAAAGATAGGAACGTGACCGTCAAACAATTAAAAACAGGGCCAAAAGGTACAGAGTGGCTGAGTTTTAACATAGATAATTTCACCGTAGAGTGTGATATCCGGGTGGTCATGAATATAGTCGGAGGCCAAGGTGGAATCCAGGTATCAAGTCAGGATAAAAAAGTCAATTTCTCCCTAGAAATGCAGCGATATTTTAGCGGTAAAGTATCAAAAAAGA